>ERZ1292623.93-Hain-H51-01um-R1-93-length-96109-cov-23_pt2 | contig 93466 bp, 147 predicted proteins | sample MGYA00564398_ERZ1292623 | MGnify/ENA primary metagenome ERZ1292623 (study PRJEB36523, sample SAMEA6512633) | groundwater metagenome | collected 2019-01-07 | study: AquaDiva: Metagenomics assemblies of 32 groundwater samples
CTTCTGCTCTCCCCCTCCCGCCTCGTTCCTAAATTCTGAATATAATATATAACCTCTGCCCCGTGGGGGCTTCATTTCCCGTGTTCGCGAGCGCATCCGAGGCAATCGTAGACCTGCTTGCGGATCGCCTGCACCTTAGCCAATTGTGCGATGGCAAAAATTTTAGCTTCGTCACCGTCTGGGGCTGCCGACCACGCAGCTACGAGGGTTTCGGCGTCCCGCTCGGCCAGCGGTAACAAAAAGAGTACAGCATCTCTGAGATTCATCCTTCGATACTCCATTGATCGGGATAGCTGGCTGCAGTCAAAACTCCCTGCCGAGAGATTAAAACTACCTCCAGGTCGATCCAATACGGCAACCCAGTTTCCTGGTGATGAGCTGTCGCAACGGCAATGGCCTTCTCTCGCGACTTGTGCCAGGACAGCTCATGGCGGTTGCCACTCTTGTCCCCTACGAGTACCACCCACCTTTCCTGTTCCACATATCTCTTTCTGCCCCCGTGGGGGCCTAGCTAAATGGTCTTGAACTGTCGCCGACACGTTGGGCAGATCAATCGCGGATTGCCCCGATGGCCGAATTTGTCCATCGTGAACGTCACGCGGGGGAAACTCCCCGCGCAGCAGGATGAGGGCGCATTGACTATCGTCCCCTCTGGTAAATCCATCCGTGCCTGGAGGTCTTGCCATCGTCGTTTACTGATCAACATCTCTCATTCCCTCCCTGCCCCCGTGGGGGCTTAGCGCATCCCAGCCGCCTGTAATGCGGCAGCAACATGATTCAATGCTCGCACAGCAATTACCAATCCTGGGACCACAACGAAGACGATGAGCACGACTGAAATCACGAATTCTGCGATGTATGTATACATGATTCTCCCCCTCCCGCCTCGTTCTCGTTCCTAAATTCTGAATATAATATATAACCTTCCCGTCATTCTGTCAATAGTTTTTTTACCCAAGGCAAAAATATTTTTGGTGGGGGGGAAGGCTAGAATTTAGTATAGTATGAGGCATGGCGACTTCCCAGGCAGGCAATTCGAGAGACGGCACAGTTTATGGTCTTTGAATGTTTGCCCAGGTCTTGCCATTATAGATGTTTCGTATAGCGGAACGGGTCTTGCCAAACATCCGAGCCAGATCTTTGGCGCTCATGTGGTCTCTGAGCTGCAAAATCGTGAGCACGTCTTCGGCGGACAAACGCGGACGGGGAAGTCTTAATCCTGATTTGAGAGCGACGCGCTCTCTATAGGCTCGATTTCGCTGCACGGCACATAAACGGCAATCCCAGCGACCATCCTTTGTAATTTTGACGGTTTGTATGGTTTTTGGATGACCGTTAACGCAGAATTCTTTGCGGTAACCGATACGATGATGGCGAGCATGGTCGGCGCGAGTCATAATTTCTAAATTGTCGGGATCGTTGTTGGATGGATTTTCGTCTTTATGATGGACAAGCTCTTCAGGTAACAGATAGCGGCCGATGAGAGATTCCATAACGAGACGATGCTCTTCAACATAGCCTTTACTATCTGCATATGGATGAGATGGAACTCTACGGAGGATATAACCGTCAGGATTGGTATACATTGTCGCACTCTCCCGATTGAGTGGAATATTCCCGAAGGTTATGCGCGGCAGCCCGTTCGGGAACGGGGATTCGATTTCAGTGATCAGCCGAAACCTAAGCCGCGAAGGATATAATAACACATAAATGGCGAGTTCGGCAGGAGAATCTAGAGATCAGATAGATTTGTGGCTGCAGGGCGTCTTCTCGCGCACGTTCGACCCGGCATACCGGGACCTGGCGCGGGGACTCAAGCAAGCGTACCGGCGCGGGGGTTTGCCAGCCGTGGACCTGCGTTACCAGGCGATCACGCGCGAGCTGGGGCAGGAACGGGCAACCTTCTTCCGGCAAGCCGTCGAGCGGGCGGCGGGTGCGGCGGCTGGCAGCTTCCTGCGGGACGTGACGCGCTACTACGGGCGAGAGCTAGTCGGCAAGCTCATGGCCCCTAGGCCAGGCAGTGATATTCCGCGCGTGCTGGAGGATTTGGGGCAGGGGGCACCGCGCCGCGTGGCGCAGCGCATCATGGACATGCCGACGCGCCTCGGCTACAGGTATTCAGATGCGATATGGAGGGGCGACGACCAGACGCGCCAGGAGATGCGTCAGTTCCTGCAGTTGCATCTCGAACAGGGACGAGCAGCGCTGCGAGACGCCGACGTCTTCAAGCGGTACCAGGCCCACGACATCAATCTGCCGAAGCACATGCGCGAGTTGGAGCGCCACGCCCGCGATGCCATCAGCCAAGCCCCAGGCAGCCGCGAGCGGTTCCTGGACGCCCTGCGCAAGGCCAAGCAGACCATCGCCGAACGTCGTGAAGGACCTCTTGGCACGAAGGCTTTTCAGGATCGCACGGCGAACCAGATGAAACGAGCCGTGGAGACAGGCACCGCGCAGACCATCGACCAGGGGATTGACCAATTCATCTATCGCCGCGCCCGCTACCGCTCGCTCGTAGCTCTGCGCTCTGAGACGAATCGCGCATTTCAAGAGAGCAGTTTAGAGACATATCGGCAGTATGATTTCGTCGTAGGGGTGAGGTGGGTACTAAGCCGCAGCCACAGGCACTTCGACGAATGTGATGTGAAGGCTAACGCAGATGTTGGACATCCTGCAGGAAGAGGTTCGTATTACAAGAACGACGTTCCGTGGCCAGATCATCCAAACGGATTGTGCCATCTGGAAAGCGTTTTGGCTCCTCCAGCGGAAGCCGCGACGGCGAAACCCCCACCGGTTCCGCCGGGAATGGATCGAATAATCCAATCATTGACGACTGGAGAACTCGCTAGACAGGCAAATCGTCTCGGCCGTACATCGTGAAATCCCGCTTGACAACATGCTTTTTCACGAGTATGCTTTGATCAAGAATCATATACCCGCATGCAGACGGGGGAGGATCGCATGAGCCAATCCATTGTCAGTCACGAGGAAATTGAGCGCGAGGCCAAAGGTATCCCGTGTCATGAGTGCCAAGGCTATGCGGATCGCGTGGATTGTACGCCGGAAGAACTCGACGATTTCAATTGTGATGTGAGTTACGAATGCTGCGCCAGGGCCTTCGTTTGCCGCGTGTGCTTGAAACGAATCGTCGGCAAGGCCGAAAGTCCAGAAATGAGGGATTGAACCATGATCACGAACAACGTCCGCTACATCAACGACATGGGTCAGCGCCGACTGATCGCCGAGATTCATCTGCCCCAAGAGGGCATTCCGGAATTGGAGGCGGTGCAACTGACTGACTTGCTGCAAGAATACCTCGCGCATGTCGATCTGTTCATCCTGGCTTGGCATGAAGGACTCTATCCGACACCGCAGGATGTTCCATGGGAGGCCCTTTTCCCTCGGCCCACGTATCAAGACGATCGAGACGCCACACAAGAGGATGCCAAGGAAGATGCTGCCGAATGGCCGAAGCATACGCAGGAGAACGTGAGCCTGTGATCCAGGATACCTGCAGCCGACGGGGGAACGACCCACATGCTGGAAGCATAGGGCGTGATGATCCCGCTGAGGGATGAGCGCCATCTCCCGGTTGCGAGCCATGGATGAAGCATGGCTCTTCGGCCTAGCCGGAACTGGTCGCTGCAAGGAGTCAAGCGAATGTCCTTCGATGCCCAGGTCATCACGACGTTCAGAATCCTGGAAGACACGGTATTCGGAACGGGTCGCACGGCCGTGTATCGCGTCAATACGATGAAAGCCACGGGCGCGACGCGGCATCAGGAACAGAGCTGGAAGATTTCAGCCGACATCTCGAATCAAGAAGTGACGCTGTCCCCGTTCACCGCAAGCCTGCCTGGCGGGCTCCTATTCTTCGAAGCCGATCATGCCGTGGACTTGCGGTTGAATGCCTCGAACGCCACGAAGATTTCTGGTGTGTTGGCGTTGGTCCTCGCCGGAACGGTGTCTTCTATCTTTATCACTACGAGCGATACGGCCACCATCTTCCGGACGCAACTCGTCGGAGGAGGGAGCGTCGTCGCGTCGGTTCCCTTGCCGTGAACGAGATCGGAAACGCCTGGCGGGATCTCATCTTTACATGGCGGAGAACAAGCGGAGAAGTGCGCATGTTGCTGGCTGACAATTTGCTACGATACGCCTTGCGGATCTGCCCGAAATGGCATAGGCATCGAACCATCTTGGCATCCAGCCTTCTCGCATATTTCGATGAAGTGAGGAAAGAACGCTTATGATTTCACCGCGTGCCATGATAGGAGTCTTCCTGGGATTGGGCTTTGGTGTTCTGGGGGCTTCGGTCAATGGCACGATAATCGACCTGGTTTTTCACGACACATTCGTGGGATTCCTTGCGATTGGATTGAGTATATTAGGAAGTATTTTGCTAGTTCTTTCTTTTTGCTGTATTAGGAAGAATAGTCCCTAAACGACGTGGCAGGAAATTCCTGATCTCTTGAGGGGGACAGATGCTCAGCTTTCCGTTTCACACCGTCTGCATCACAGGAGGGACTGGCTTCTTCGGGCAAGCGTGTCTCGCCTATTTCCGGCAGCATCATCCTGATGTCCATATCCGCATTGTCTCTCGGCATGAATACCTCCAGAAGCAAGTCATGGAATTATTCGGTGAGCAGAACGTCAGCTACCTGCTCGGCGACGTCCGTGACATCGACCGGTTGCGGCTTGCCTTCAGAGGGGTAGACCTCGTCATCCATGCGGCGGCACTGAAACAGGTTCCGGCCGGAGAATATAATCCTAGCGAATTTGCGCAGACGAACGTGAATGGGACCGCTCATGTCAGTCGCGCCTGCCTGGACTGCGGAGTGCAAAAGGCGATCCTCCTCTCCAGCGACAAGGCCGTTCATAGCCAGACGCTTTATGGAAGCACAAAGCACTTGGCAGAGCGACTCTTCATCCAAGCTAACAGCTATTCACGCGAAGACGAATGCAGCTTCGTTTGTACGCGATATGGCAATGTCATGGGAAGCCGTGGTAGCGCGCTTGAGCACTTCAAGGAAAAACTTGCCTCTGCTGAGCCTCTTCCGTTGACCGACCAGCGCATGACCCGCTTTTGGATGTCTGCAGATGAGGCGATCGTACTCGTCCTCTTCGCCGCTAAGCATGCTATGCGTGGTGAGATCTTCGTGCCGGAGTTGCCAGCGTTCCAGATGACGGACATGCTGCGCGCGATACTTGGTTTGGGTGAAGGAGATACACTGTCGCCAGGCCAAGTCGAAACAATCGGCAAGCGGCCCGGCGAGAAGCTGCACGAATCTTTATTGAGCCTGGACGAGATCGAGCGATGTAGCGTGCTATCTAGCCATACGTCTGCGGTGTATGTGGTGCAGCCGATGCTTCATTCCTGGGGACAGGTGCGCGAGGTTTCATTGACCATGCCGGACGATGCCATCTTAGCCAACCAAGCGGAGTACAGCAGCCAGACGTGGCCCTGGCGGTTGCGCGTCGAGGACATTCGCCAACGGCTTCAGGTGATGGGAGTGATATCATGAGCTTCATGATCGGGAACAAGCTTGTCGGCGGTGACGATAGGCATGTCTTGATCATCGCTGAAGCGAGTTCGAACCATTGTCATGAACCAGAGCGTGCAATTGCCCTGGTAAAAGCGGCAGCAGAGGCCGGGGCTGATGCCATTAAATTTCAGACGTTTTTCTGTGACGATATCGCCGCTCGTGACGTGCAGATCCTTGATCACGCAAGGCATGGATTGCCGCGCTATTTCCATGAGATTTTCACCAAGGGAGGATTACCCCGCGACTCGCATCGTGATCTGAAGGCGATGGCAGAAGACTTCGGCTTGATTTTTCTTTCGACGCCATTCTCCGTGAACGCGGCGCGGTTCCTGGTGGAAGCAGTCGGCATACCAGCGCTCAAGATCGCTTCGGGAGACCTGACGTTTACGCCGCTGCTGGAGTATGCGGCCTCGACCGGGTTGCCGGTCATCGCCTCGACGGGCGGCGCGACCATTGGCGAGATCTGGAATGCCGTGACTTGTCCATTGCTGGCTGCCCACGTCCATAACCACTTGGCGCTCCTGCATTGCGTGTCATCCTATCCATGCGCCTGGACGGATGCGAACCTTCTGGCGATCAGAACGTTGCAGATCATGTACCCATCAATCCCACTGGGTTGGAGTGACCACACGCTCTCTAGCGAAGCCGTGCCCGCGCTAGCCGTAGCCATGGGCGCTCAACTCATCGAGAAGCATATGACCCTAGACGAACCAGGCAATAGCATGGACGCTGGGCATTCCTTGACGCCTGGGCAGTTCAAGCACATGATCGAAACCATTCGCGCCGTGCCGCAGATCCTGGGCGACGGTAAGAAGAAGCCTCGTGCAAGTGAACTGCATGATCGTCTCTGGGCTAGAAGAGATCCAAGCGATTGGCTGAGGCCGACTGCCGACGCGAGACGAGGATTATGGCAATGATGCTAGATAAACCACCTCAAGACCAAGGGAAGATGATTCCCAAAGGCGGGCGACTGAATCTGAAGTGCCAGAACAAGGATTGTTGGATCGACGACATCTGGATCATCTCGAAGGGCGGCGCGCCGAAGGGACCGCCGCAGTGTCCATCCTGCCATGGCCCGTTGGAGGCGCAAGGCGGCGTCTACGTGCCGGATGATTGCTAACGAAAAACTCCGATAAATGCTGGGATGGATTATATATGGGAACAGGTGATGTAATCATGGCGGTTATCCTTCCAATGTTTATCATATTTGTCGTCATCCCTGTCGGACTGGCCATCCAATGGAGGATGGAACGTCCGAGACGCATTGCATCGAATCTAAGATATTTACAAGAAGAGATCCTCGCGGCGAGAAAGATGTGTGATGATCATGATGCTTCTCGATATGAGGCAACGGGAAAGATTTTAATGAGAAAGGAGCGCCTGCATGAACAGTCCCACGAATACCCAACAGCCAGTAGCCATTACCAAAAGTAGCGATTATCGATCCCGCTACGCGAACCATATTCAGCTCACGTCTACCGGGACCGAATTGCGCTTCCTGTTCTGCGAGGTGGAAATCCCGTTCGGGGGGAGCCCTGGGACAGGGATCACATTCACGCAGCAGCAGCCCCGCGTCGAGATGCATACGGCGATCAGCGTGCCACTGCCGCTGGCGAAAGAAATACATCGGTTGCTCGGCGAGCAGATGGTGATGATCGAGAGACAACAGGGACTGATGAAGACGGCCATCGAGCGATAAAGGAGAGCAAATGCCAGAAGTCTATGTCTGTGCGAAAAAAGAATGCGAAAAGCCAGTTTGCCAAGATGATGAATTCGTGCATTTTCCCGCTGAATGGTTTGGTGGGACAATGTTCAACAGCGAAAAACATTACCATCATTCTTGCTACGTCTCGCAGCAGCAAGAGCGAGATAGAGAAGAATTACATCAACAGCATTTGAAGGAGGCAAATCGCGCCATCTATGGTTCAATCTTCAACCAGATTCTTTCTATCTTCGGACGAAGGAAGGTCGTGGGATGACTCCAACGATCATCGTGCAAGCGAGGGTAGAGAGTCGCCGCTTTCCAAGCAAGATGCTCGCCACGCTTTTGGGGCAACCCATGGTGCTCCGCCTACTCGACCGCTTGGTGCAATACTTCCCCCGCGAGCAGATCTGGCTGGCCACCCCGGCGACGGACGCCAATAAGCCACTGCTGGAACTCGCGCGCAGGCACGGCTACCAGGCAGCCAATCCGGTCTGCGATTCTGACGACGTACTCGCCCGCTACTTTTGGCTGGCGCAGAATTCACAAGCAGATCCCGTGATCCGCATCACCGGTGACTGCCCTCTGATAGATGGAGAGGTGATCCAGCAGGCATTGAATCTCTATAACGACGACAAGACGCTCGATTACGTCGCGCTGGCGTCGGAATGGGGCGATGGCTTGGATTGTGAAGTGATCCGCTTCTCGGCGTTGGAGAAGGCACACCAAGAGGCGACGTTGCCGACGGACCGAGAACACGTGACTCCTTTCTTGTGGAGGCAGCCAGAGCGTTTTAAGCAGGCGCTGCTTCTATGTCCTTTCGACCTCAGCGGCCAACGCTGGAGCGTGGATACTCGCCAGGATCTCGATTTCCTGGAGATGGTTCTGTGGATGCTTGCCGAATACGGGAAAAGCGATACGCATACATGGCGCGACGTCTATGCCGTGCTCCGGCATCACGCTTCATATATCGAAAAACAATTTCCCGGACTGCTCTTGCAACCATCTGCGCGCAATGCCGACTACATGCGGCAGGTCGCCAGGGAGCAAGGCGATGCAGCTACTGGCAAGACCTGGAAGCAAGCCAGATATGGAATTCAGGACCACGGGAACGATCCTCGTCCAGATCTCTCGACGGAGCGGTGACGCCCCGGATGAACTCCTGTTCTCAGCGATAGGGGAGGACGTTTCGGTATCAGACGCCTTTACCGGCTTCCTGATCATCAAGGTGAAGCGTCCGCCAGAGAAGGTGGTCGTGATCGAGGCGACGGAAAGGGAGAAGCAACGCCATGGAAAACTCTGATCCGGAAGGCTGGATGCGCTTGGGCGATCTGCGGCCGGGCGCAGTGTTTCGGACGAACTTCGGCTGGCTCGGATTCAAGTCTCGATCCGAGGGAATTTTTGGTTTGGCCGAGGATGACGGCAAGGGAGAAAGCCCTTACTATGTTGAGGGTGACGAGACCCTCGTCAAGGAGATCGTCATCCGGGCGCCGTCCACGCATGCTGGCCCGATCATCCATCCGCTTGACTATTCCTTGGTGGTCTTCGATCTGGACGGTACAATCCGACGTTGCCGTAAGCATCGCGGTCCCTGCCACAACGCAGAATCGCTTTGGGAATTGATCTCGGATGTGCCGGACATCTTTGCCCAATACGAATGGGGAGAAGTCGGTTTCGGCACGGCCAGCAACCAAGGAGGCGTGGGACTTGGGTTTCTCGGCTTGGATATCGTCTGGAACGAGGAGGCCAAGACGCTTGATCTCGCGTTTGCCAAAACAAGATGGATGGCGAATATCTATTCTTGGACCGACCTGCTTTGCTTTCTCAAAGGTGGCATGCACTTCATAGAATTTGCACCAGCCAGCCCATACGCAAGTTCTCCGTACCGCAAGCCATCGCCCTATATGCTCCTGCGGATCGTGGACGCATGGGGTGCCAGACTTGACCGGACGCTCTTCGTCGGAGACAGCCCAGAGGACCAGCAGGCGGCTGAACGAGCAGGCGTGGCATTCTGTTGGGCATGGCAATTCTTCGATCGGCGCGAAGATGCGCCTTATCTGGCGCGAGATGAGATGATAAGATAGAAAGGAGGAACTATGTTCGTCGTGAACCGGGCGGACCTAATCGCCCGCATCGCCAAGGCCATCGGTATGAGCCAGCGGCAGGTGGGCCAAGTGCTGGGCCAGGCTCTGGCGGAGATTGATCGTTCCCTCGTTGGCGGGGAGGCGATCCGCCTGAACGACTTCGGGCGCTTCGAGGTCCGGTACCGGGCCGGCCGCATGGGCAAGAATCCCCGCACGGGCGAGGAGATGCACATCGCAGGCCGGAACCGAGTGGTGTTCGTGCCGTCAAAGACGCTGCAACGCAAGGTGCGCGGGAAAGGATCGCGAGCATGAACCTCACGAATTCAGAGAGTTGGTGGCAGCGTGGTCTAAACGTACTTGCTGGCGGACCTGCGACCTTGTCTAAGCACCCATCTCGATTTCCGCAAGGATTGGCCCCTGTCGTTTTGAGTTACGGGAATGGACCCTACGTCTGGGATATGGATGGCAACCGCTATCTGGATACGATCGCCGCTCTTGGGCCGATCCTGCTCGGATATCGCCACCATGCCGTTGATCGGGCCGTCGCTGAACAACTGCTCAATGGAACAAGCTTTTCGCTCTTACATCCGTTAGAGATCGAGGTCGCAGAAGAATTCTGTGCATTAACCCCTGGGATAGAAATGTGTCGGTGGATGCGTAATGGATCAGATGCGACGAATGCGGCGGTGCGTCTCGCAAGAGCCGTGACCGGTAAGAGACACATCATTTGTTCTGGATATCATGGAGCCAACTACGATTGGTACGCGATTACGACCGACAAGAATGCTGGCGTGCTCCAGGATATTGCTGGTTTTTCGCATCAAGTTCCTTGGGGCGATTCGACGGCCCTTGCTGACGCATGCGCCAAGGCCGGAGACGATCTGGCGGCGATCATCGTCGAAGTTCCCCCGTTTCCTTGGAATGGCTTGATAAAAGGCACGGCAGAGGAGACTGCTCTTATCAAGACATACGAAATGGCGGCACGGAGAAATCGATCCATCTTTGTACTTGATGAAGTTATCACCTCCTTGAGGTATGGCCTCGGTGGCGCGCAAGCTTACTATGGCGTAAGCGCAGACCTTATTGGCGGCGGGAAAGCTCTTGCAAATGGCTATCCGCTTGCCGTGCTAGGCGGAAGGCGCGACCTCATGCGGTATTTTGAAGGAGGGAATCCCTTCTGTTCCTATACATTTGGTGGTGAAACGACATCTTTGGCTGCATGCAAGGCAACCTTACTCGTACTCCAAGAAACAACGGCGCTCGATAATTTGCGCATGCAAGGATTGACGTTGGGAAACGGTCTTCAGGCGTTATTCCAAAAGTATGATCTTCCTGCAGAAGTCTGGGGTAACTACGCCCGCATCTCCATTCGATGGAAGGCCATTGAAGGGATTGCAACTGATGGTGAGCTAAAAACACTATGGCTTGCAGAGAATGTCAGGAGAGGTATATTGCATGGCTTTGGAGTTATCTTCCCAATGATATGTTACCAGGATGTTACTGTCCAAGAGATATTAAACGTGTCAGAAATTGTCTGTACTATCATACGGCAAGCTATTGATTCTGGCGACTTTTCAATGTATATTCCTTGTCAGATTATAGATAATGTTTTTAGTGTGAGGCAATAAAAGAAAATGGCAAGCGAAAAAGAACGAGAACGTCTAAGAAAATATCGAAAGGAACATGCAGAGGAAATTAGGATTCAAAAACGTAAGTGGCGTTTAGCGAATCCGGGAAAGGTAAAACAACATAAGAGAAATAATTATTTAAGATATAGCGACCAAATTAAAGCACGAATGAAGGCAAATAGAGAACGATGTAAGGAATGGTATCACGAAAATAAAGAATATTCTGCACTCAAAAGTAAGGAATGGCGCGAAAAAAATAAAGAGGAGACATCTCAGAAAAGCAAAAAATATTATGAAGAACATAAACTGGAACTTCTTGCAAAAATGCGACTCTATTATCAGCAACACGTTGAAAAGATTGTCAAACGTGTAGACGCCTATCGTCGGGCTCATCCAGAGGTCGCAGCAGAAAGTCAAGCCCGTCGTCGTGCCAAGAAGCTGCATGCTCCGGTGTGCGATTTGACGCGCATCCAATGGGAATTTATTAAAGAAATCTTTGAGCGTCGATGCGCTTATTGTGGCAAAAAACCTAAACGACTTACCCAGGATCACATCATCCCGCTTTCCAGGGGTGGAGGCCATACGATGGAGAACGTAGTCCCTGCCTGCCGGTCCTGTAATAGCAAAAAGCATACTGGGCCACCACTATGCCCCGTACAACCGTTACTTGCTTTGAAATGTTAGATGGCTGAGGGGAACCTGCACCATGATCCTCATCCGCGTTGACATCGGAGGCGACCATAGCCTCGGCCATGGCCAGCGCATGGTTGCCGTGGCGCAGGAGCTGACCCATCTCGGCCAAGATGTGGCCTTCCTGACGCGCACGCCAGAACTGCCGCGCTGGTTCCGCGCACAGGGGTACGACTGGCGCGTCTGGTGTGAGCCAGACCATGCCACAGAATATGGTCTGCTACAGCATCCATTGATCGGCCAGGCTAACGTATTCGTCATCGATCGGAAAGATTACTACGATAGTGCCTATTTCAGGGAGCTGCGGGGGCAGACCAAAGTCGTGCGCATCGACCATCCCGAAGCCGAGCCAGAGACGGCTGATCTGCTCGTGATCCCGAACATGCACCAGCCGCCGGAAGTGCTCGATCGACTGCACGAGGATTTCGAAGAACGACTCTTGTGCGGCAGCGACTATGTCATGGTATCTGAGGTCGTCAATAAGATGACGCCGGTACCCTACGTCCGACGGAATCGTACCATCGTCTTCTTTGCGGGGGGCAGCGATCCGAAGCATTTACTCCTGGACATGTACAGGGCGACGCATGATCTGAGACTCGATGACTGCCAGAAGATCTTCATGTTCGGTCGATTGTCCGGGAAGATCGAGATGGACGTGCCTAACTACCAGAGCATCGTGACTGGATTCGACCATCAGAGGCTCGCGATGGCATCCATGGCGGTCGGCCCGCTCAGCGTGACCGCCTACGAGGCGATGCGGCTCGGCACGCCGGTCCTCACGTTTCCCGGCATCCCGTCCGACGAGCCGTGCATGGAAGCCCTGGACAATGTGACAGGCGGAGCCGTGCAGACGTTCATGGCGTCGGGTGGTGACTTCCGTGACGCGCTGATGGAACGACTGCGCGTGCTCTGGCATGATCGTGATGCGCGTCGCTGGATAAGCCACCAGACGCGCCAGATGATCGATGGCCATGGGGCGCGACGGATAGCCGAGGCAATCGTGGGGCTTGCGGGGTAATCAATGAGGCGCACCAAAAAGATACAGATTATAGCCCTAGTGGGCGCGATTATCTTTTTCGTGGCGTTATTGATGACGCGTATCTGGTTCTGTTGAGCATGGAGGATCTGCGGATGAACGACCTGAACATCAGGCCAAAAACGGTCAAGGTCCAGATCACGCTTGAAGAGGCTGGTGACAGGCGCGTCGTGCGCACGTTGGCGGGAGACGAAGCGGAACGCTGGCAAACGGCGTGTTCCAATCTGTCGTTGTTAGGTATGGTCCATGGACACCAGTTTCCGCACTTCAATTGGATGGAGGGCTCCCCAGGAGAACTTGATGACCGAAATTCGTTATCCTGAACACGGAAGTCCTGCTCGTTCCACTGATATCTATGAATGGCAAGGGCATCGGGGCGAAGTGCTCGATACGGTGCAGGGCAGTGATGGTCTCGAATACCGGGTGATCAGGTGCCAGGGATGCATCCTCACTCATGTCGCCCCGATCCCGAGCGATGATTGGCTGGAAGACTATTATCGTTCGCGCTTCTATCAAAGCTCTAAGCCAGATTACGTGAGTCGATACGAGGAAGATCGTGGATGGTGGCAACTCTGGCACCAAGTGACGATCAATCAGGCGCTCATGCTCCTGCGAGGCAGTGACGCACATGCAGACGAACAATCTTGGGAACGCACCTATCACTGTCTGGATATAGGGACAGGACCGGGGATCTTTCTCGATGTAGCGAAGCGCAGCGGCTGGTCCACGTATGGATTGGAAATCAATAAAGAACTCCAGCAACGCGCATTAGGTCATGAGCATCTTGTGTATGCCAAATCTTTGCAGGCATTTCTAACCAACGACTTTGAACCAGGCTCTCCAGGATTTGATTTCGTTCATGCCTATGAGGTACTTGAGCACGTGCCGCAGCCTGACGTGTTCCTGGAACAATGCTATGAGATGCTCAAGCCAGGAGGAGTGATCGCGATTACCGTTCCCAATGACTATTCGACTTTGCAGATGGCAGCTTGCAAGCAGTTCAACCTTCCTCGTTGGTGGGTGGCGCCACCGGAACATCTGAATTACTTCTCACCCAAGACGTTACAGTTGCTTATCCGTCGTTCTGGCTTCACCATTCGCGAATTGCGAGGGACGTTTCCCTTAGAAACATTTCTGTTTATGGGTCGCCCTTACGTCGGCAATGATGAAATCGGACGCGTTTGCCATCATGAGCGAGTTCGCTATGAAATGAATATGGCTAAGGCTGGCCTGATGGATTGGCTTCTTGACCAATACCGACATAACGTCGAGCATAGCTACAGCTACGCCGTCGGACGGGAAATCGTAGCCATAGCACAGAAGGAGTAAGACGTGGAGGAACGGATAAGAGGGGTGGTAGGGCAAGCGGACATCTTACAAGTTGGCCGGATTTGGAATACCCTAGAGGGACATACCATAGATGGATGGCGGTTTGACTGCAAAGGACTATTTGTCACAATCAATAAACAAGGTATCTGTGGCTGGACTTATGAGCAGTTGAAAGTCTTTGCATGCCAGGCCGAGCAAGACAAGTATGGAAAAGGAGACAATTAAATGCCCCGCTATGTCGAAGACGAGACCTGCATCATCTGCGCCAGCGCCATCAAAGCCGTCGAGCGTTTCCAGATTAGGAATAAGCGTGCCAAGCACCCGTTCGGCCTCGCGATCCATTACCTGGGGGAAGGGAACGGCGAGCCGCTCGTGCAATTCTATGCCTCAGAGGAGGCGCGGGACGGCATGTTCGAGAAGCTGAGCGAAGCGCTGCAGAAGGAAACCCTTGAAGAAGGCGCCATGCGCTCGGCGCACTTGGATGCCATGCGGCGAGAAGGGAAAACATGGGAATAAACATGCGCGTGGCATGGATCGGCATCTTGCTTCTCTTCATCCCAGCGATCATTTGGGCAGAACATATTCCATGGATGCGCGACTACAAGGATGGCCAGGGCGTTTCATGTTGTGGGATAGAAGACTGCAAACCATCCCGCGTCTTCGTCATCGATGGCCGAGGCTTGGTTGAGATCGATGGCGTGACGTTGCGGCTGCCGATCGGCTCCATTCACATCTTGCCATTAGAAGCGCATAGCGGATCCGGATGGGTCTGCCTACGGCCGTCGGAATGTCCAGAGGAAATCAACGCCGACTGCGTGCGCTGCGCCTTTTTTCTGTCGGGGAATTGGTGAGAAAGGAGAAACGTCATGCCTCGTTACGTCGACGATGAGACCTGCATTCTCTGCGTGAGCGGTATCAAAGCCGTAGAGCGGTTCCGCATTCAACGACAACGGGCCAAGCAGCCGTTCGGCCTGGCCATCCATTATCTTGGCTAAGGATGCGATGATCCGTTGCTCCAGTTCTACGCATCAGAGGATGCGAGAGACGCCATGTTCGAGAAGTTGGGCGCGGCGCTGAGGCAGGAATCAATCCAACAGGAAGAACTACAGCAGGCCCACGTCGAGGCTATGCGGCGCAAGGGGAAGGGGTGGGAGTAAGGCATGGCTAGAATAGTCTTGCCGCTTGAGACTAGATTTTGGCCAAAAGTATGGCCAGAGCCTATGAGTGGCTGCTGGTTATGGTCAGGTGCCACGGCAAATGGCTATGGTTATATTTTGGGCTCGGATGGACGTAGAGGGGGGAAGATTGAGAAAGCTGCACGGATAGCATGGCAACTCTGCGTCGGACCAATTCCAGAAGGCCACGAATTGGATCATTTGTGTAGGAATCATAATTGCGTCAATCCGCAACACTTAGAGCCTGTAACCCATCAAGTAAACTGCTTACGTGGTATTTCTCCTGTAGCAAAACATGCTAAAAAAACACATTGTCCTAAAGGACACCATTATATTGGTAGCAATGTAGTTATATATAATGGCAGTCGTTCTTGTAGGATTTGTGGAAATCTTCAAAGTGAAAAATATAGAAGTATACATCGCGAAGAAATGAATCAAAAACGAAGGGATAAAAGAAAGGCTATCAAAAATGGAAGTATCCCTGCTTAACAAGACTACCGCCCATCTCAATCGGCTCTCCCTGTCTCGGATTCAGCTCCACCGCGAGGACGCCCACGCCATCATCCAACCGTCCGGCCACGAGCAGTTGCTCTACGCGCTCACGGGCTCCGTCCGTATCCTTGATTATCGGGAAGGCGGCGCGGCAGATCTCGGGACATTTGGCGGGCGCCGTAGCGTATGGGAATCGAAGCCGACGATTGTCCGGATTCCTGCCACGTATGGGAATCCACTGAGCTTGATCTTGGCGAGCGAGACGGCCGATCTGTTGTTGGTCGCCTGCGAGACGCATGAACGTGAATCAAACGGCGAGCTGACGTTGGCGTTTGGCCTCAAGATCGACCAGGATGCACGCGAACACCAAGTCGGCGAAGGTTGCTATGCCCGCATGGTCCGCGAATTCAGCCCGCCGGAAGGATACGAGATCCATGCTGGGGAGACGCTCAACCCGCCTGGCGGCTGGAGTAGTTTCCCGTCGCATGCCAATAAAGAGGATTTAGTAAACTATAATAAATGGGAAGAAGTCATGTTTTTTATCACAAAAGAATATGGTATAATTAAATGTGATGGTATCTATTGTGATGGCTCAAAAATTAATGAAGTTGTTGAATGCAAGAATGGAAAAGCTATGGTCGTTCCTTTGGGTTCTCATCCTATCATAGCTTGCCCAAGCAGCCCATTATGGTATTTCTGGGCATATGTTGGAACAGCACTGAAGAAACAATATAATCAATGGAGTACTGATGTTGGTACATATATAAAATGAAAAAGTGTTATTCTTGCAAAGAATTTAAATCAGAAGATAAGTTTCATAGAAATAAGATACGGAAAGATGGATTAGAACAAACATGTAAGAAATGCATTTTAGCGCGCACCAAAGATTACTATCAAAGAAATAAAGAAAAAGTAATAAAAAGAACAGGGACATGGAGTAAGGCTAACAAAGACAAGGCAAATTTAGCTTGTCGTCGGTGGCGTGCAAATCATCCAGAAAGGGCAAAATTAGCAGTCTTACATTGGATCAATGAACACCCAGAAGAAAATAAGGCTATTCATAAACATTGGGTTCAGGAGCACCCAGAAAAAGTTAAAGAACAAAATGGCCGAGCTCGTGCTAGGCGAAAAGGATCTTCAGATAATACTCTAACCGCCAATGAATGGGAGGCCATTTTAAAATTCCACAAAAATCGTTGTGCATATTGTGGCATAACCGAAAAACAAGCCAAAAAGAAATACGGCACTGGATTAGCGCAAGATCATATTATGCCAGTTTCAAAAGGTGGCGCGTATTCTGTACAGAACATCGTGCCTGCCTGCAAACCTTGCAATAGTCGGAAAGGTGTCAAAGGACCGCCGATACCTATCCAGCCATTATTGCTGGTCATCATCGATGCGAAAGCGAGCTAACGTTGAGATCATCGTTGGCATGTGTTGCCGCATCCGCAAAGGCTGTCGCTACGCCGTGAAGCAGGCAGGCCAATGGGGAGAAGTGATGGCGCGGAGTCAGCCGGATACAAGCGGGATCTATCGCATCCTCTATACCGTCGCATTCCAAGATGGGCAACGGGACATCTTCAAAGCGGAAGACCTCGAACCCGCGCTCTGCCAATGCGGCTGTGGCCATGCCGTGGGGATGGCTCGGAAAGGCAGGGCGTCGCGCGGACAACGTAAAGGGGAACCCATCCGCTGCCTGCCTGGCCATCGCACGCAGTTGCGGTTGCGGGAAAGCCTGCATTGCCGGGCTGGTCACCTCTTGACCAGATACCTGTGCAAACGGGACGGCAAAGACCGCTGCCGAGAATGTCTACGGCTTGCAAATGTTCGCCACCGGGAACGCCAGCGAGGAGCCACATGACAAAGCCATCGTATCGAATCATGATTCTATCGCGAGAAACGATCTATTCCGAACCGGAAGAATACCCGGCTTGGCCTTCTATCGCAAAAGCTTTAGATGGAACCCTCATCTGCGTCTTCAGCGGCGGGCGTGAAGGCCACACGGACCCATATGGCAAGATCAAGATGGTTAAGAGTTACGACGGCGGAGAGACGTGGCGCGAGCTGGAAACGGTCGCCAGTACGGTGATCGATGACCGCGACCCCGGCGTGCTGGTCTTGCCATTCGGCGAGATCCTCGTCTCATGGTTCACTATCGATACGGGCGAAAAGCTGAAATTGTATGACAGCTACTATCCCCAATCGACCGCGTCCTGGCGGCGACACCTGGAAAAGATCCCACTGAAAGACAGGGAGGCAGCCATCGGCAACTGGGCGACAACATGGGATGCCGCACGGCACGTCTGGATGCCGCGCGTCAGCACCATCGCCAGGACGCCGCATGGACCGATCCAGTTGGCTGACGGACGTCTCTTACTGGTCGGCAACTGCGGGCGGAAATATCTGGCCGTCGAATCGGGAGATGATGGGCGATCATGGCATGTCATCGGCGAAGTGCCTTGGTATTATCGAGATGAAATCACCCTTGATGAGGCGATGACCATAGAGCTGCCAGGAGGTGAACTCCGGACGCTCTGGCGATCAGAGAACATTAAAGGCAAGAAACGCTATGATCATCCGTTCCTCTTCCAGAGCGAAAGCCAAGACGGCGGCCGGACGTGGTCAATCCCATTGGCGACGGAGATCGAAGGGTTTCCGGCGCATCTCCTGTATTTGCCTGAACGTGATCTCGTATTGGCCGTCTACGGTTGGCGATACGATCCCTACGGCATTTCTCTCTGCGTGAGTCGCGATCATGGCGACACGTGGAATACGGAGGATGATGAGTTGATCCTGGCCGATGATGGCATGACCGATGACCTCGGCTATCCCTGCACGGTAGCCATGGGAGACGATGAGTTCCTGACTGTCTACTACGAGGGGACCGGCTGGCACAGCAAGATCAAGGCCGTGCGGTGGAGACTGCAGCCATAAGAAGGGCGTAATGAGATGAGCGAAGAATCATCGCTCGATAAAAGATTGCAGGCCGTTCTTGCGGCGCATTATGCCTCAATCTGTCAGAGTTGCGGAAGAAAGTTAGATCGCGGTGACCTTGCGTGGCAAAATGGCATGACGGAATACGGGACCGACTTTTCATCGGTGTACATCATTTGTCAAGCCTGTGATACGGAAGCCATACGGGTTGGCTCATGGGGCATAGCTGATTCTTTAGCCGATGCTATAGCGATTCTTGAAACGGATTGGCGGGATGAATAGATGAAACCCAAAGCGACGGTAATCGTCGGCGGCTTGCTGCAGGTACCCGCGGTGCGGTGGAAGTTGGAGGCATGATTCTGTGGCACACACAGCAAAGACGCGGGAAGAATGCCTCACGGCTAAGGCTAGTATATACAAATCGCCGATGGCTATGGATCGCCAGCAGGAGAATCCCAAGGGGGACCGTTGACATGGATGATTGCTGGGTAGTAGTCGTCGGTGCAGGTGCGCTTCAAGTGCCATGCGTCGAAGCGGCGCACTCATTGGGTCTGAAAGCCATCGTGACCGATAGGAATGCCGCCGCCCCAGCGGTAGCCTTGGCCGACGACTTCTATGCCATTGATACGTATGATCATCGGGACCATCGGGATCTCGTGCGATGGCTCATCGATAAGAAGCATCGAAATATTGTCGGGTGTTTCACCGCAGGGGCAGACGTGGCTCCCACGGTGGCCGCATGCGCGGAGGAAGCCAAGACGCCAGGGATTCCGTTTGACGTGGCGCAACGGACGCATAATAAACTTTTGGTACGCCATGCGTTGACTGACGAAGCCATAACTCTTGAACAGCCGGAATACGGAAGCCTCTATCAGGAAGAATGGGTCGAATGGGGTGAGGATGGCATTGAGCAGTTCACCGGTGTGCATTACCCAATGGTCATTAAGCCTGTCGAGCAATGCGCCTCGCGTGGGCTCACGCTTATTCACGATCAGAGTGAACTCCAATCTGCGTTAGAGAAATGCTGGAAATATGGAGAACCTGCGCTTATCGAGGAAGGATTGGCAGGCTCGGAACACAGCGCCGAGATCATCCTTGATAGCCAAGGGCAGATCATCTTTTTCAATGTCATCGATCGGGTGTTCCGGTATAATGGCGGGATTGCACTCGAATTGGGTCATATCAACCCGTCTAGACTCACCACAGAGCAGAAGATCTCCATCAGAAAACTGCTCTGTGCCTCCGCTAAAGCGCTTGGCGTAGGATGGGGGCCATGGAAGTGTGATCTGATGTGGACTGCCGATGGCCCCAAGATCCTGGAGGTGACGGCGCGACTCTCTGGGGGCTGGGACTCTGCTGCTACGACACCGCTCAGTACCGGCCGCAACCCGATTCGTGTGGTGTGTTGTCTGGCCTGCAATCTCCCCATCATCCCGGAAGATCTGGAGGGTGACAAAGCGCGCTATTCTGCCTGCGCAGCGGCGTTCCCAAAGCCTGGCCGGGTGACCAAGATCGACATCGCGAAGATCAAAGATTTGCAGCGATGGATGCCGCAATGCGAGCAGATCCATGTCGGCATCAAGCAGGGCGACGTGATCGAAATTTACGAGCACAATGCCCAGCGCCGAGCTTTCGCCATCACGGCGTCGAGCAGTTACGAAGAGGCATGGACATTGGCGGAGCAGGCAGCCTTGGTGATCGAGGAAGCCATCATGATGGAGGAATAAAGATGGAAAAACTAGTTATAGTCTTAGCTTTATTGCCTTTTCTCGTGCTCTTGGGATTCGTATTGGATGCAGCCTTACGATTCTTTTCGGAGATTAATCGTCACGAAAAAGATCTTCATAGCCATCGTCACTGAGGAGACCTGAGCGAGGAAGATTCCTTGAGGAATCCTCGCATGATCTCTCGTGACTGAATAGGGAGACCAGGGGAAGCTCCATAGATTCGTCCTGGGGCAAGCCAAGTGGCATAGGAGGCAAATCATGCCGAAACTGCCGGTAGCAGTAATCACTGGGGCCACCGGCGGAATCGGATCTGCCGTGGCAAAGCGGCTCGCGCGCGAGGGCTATCGCGTCGGGTTGACGGCGCGCGGATGGGACCGCTTGATCGCGCTGAATAAATCCATTGAAGATGAAGATGTTGATGAGTTTGGATTTCCCACCCGAGAGGTCATGTGGTGCTCGGGGGAGATTCAGAATATTCGACACGTCGAATGTCTCATGGACATGGTGATGGCGAAATGGGGCCGGATCGATCTCTTGGTTACATGCCATGGCGCAGAGCCATGTATCAAGCCGAGCGAAGACGTGACCGAGGCCGACTGGCAGAAGATTTGGGAGACAGACGTTACCGGAAGCTTTCGCGTCTGCCAGGCGGTGGGACGCCAGATGCTGGCGCAAGGCTCGGGCTGCATCGTGAATCTAAGCAGCATCCACGCCTTCGCGAGCTATCCGCAACGCAGTATATACGCGGCAGCGAAGAGCGCCGTCGTCGGCTTCTCCCGCGTGCTCGCCATCGAGTGGGCGGATCGGGGTGTTCGGGTCAACTGTATCGCTCCAGCTCAAGTTGACGGTGAGAGGACCCGCAACATTGCACGAGTGCATAGCGATTATTCTGGTTGCGCTTCACCCGACAATTGCAAGATTTGTCTCGATGATAAACTGGAGCTGATGCGCCAGCGCATGCCGAGCCGCCAGTTCGTGCAACCAGAAGACGTGGCCGAAACGGTTCTCTGGATCGCCCGGACGCCGAGCGTGAACGGGCAGACGATCATCCTGGACGGAGGACTCTTGGTCAGCAGTTATTATGAGCCGTACCTAGAAAGGAACGAATAATGCGTTTGTGGAAAACTGAGGTTGATTGCAGCTTTGATAAACTGCACATGGCCGAAGTGCTGATTAAGGCCAATTCAAAAGAGGAGGCCATCGAAAAAGTCAAAATTTGGATAAAGAAACGAGATGATCTAACTGAATATCGCGTAAGGTTATATGAATCGTCCGCCGAAGAGGAGAGAGATTCTATCCTGGATATGAAAGAATTCACTGGCGATATTTATTTGAATTGCGGGAGCGAGTATTAACGATGGAACTTCAACCCATCGATGATCTGCGACCGTTAAACGCGCCATTGGAGTGGCTCTTCAACGCCACCGTATTGATGCAGACGTTTGATTGGCACCTGGCATTCGTACGCCCCGGTCTTTGCCATGATGATGAACCGGGCTTGGCCTGGTATGGAGAACATCCACAACCCTGGATGAGGTGCGCCTGGCATTCCACTCCGAATGTTCTATCAATACAGAATTAAGGAGAAAGAAAGATGAAAGCAAAGAACGAACCATGGTATCCATCAGATATAACGATTATGTTAAAACTGTGTTGTGTAGAATTAGAAAAAAGTGGTTTAGGTGAAATAATAGATCGAATTGAGGATTTGAGGCGTTGGTGGGATGAACAAAAAATGGCTTATGGCTTAGTAGAAGAAGAGTCTCATAATTATGAAAATACAAGAAAACTAAAAGAACGTAGACAGGAAAATAACATCGAGACCATATATATAGGAGAACATGTAGGAGAGATTGCGAAAGATATGTGCAAATGGTTACGAAATTGCTTACATATCAAATTGAGTCCTTCTAGATTTAGAAGAATATGGACAAGATATTTAGAATCTGAAGAGGCGTCTTCTAATACTTTCGGATTATCAATAATAGATGGGGAAGAGTGCTATTGGAATGATGCCTTAGATTTAAGCGAAGGTGATCTATGTGAATTTTATGAGAGATCGAACAAAATGAAAGCAGATCAATTTCTCGTATTTAATAATAATGCATATATAAATATAGTATCGGTTAAAGGCCATCCAACATATCTAGAGATTGCTGATGTAGTCCTAGGCATGGAGAATATTCAAGGGATGACAGAAAACGAATGCAAAAGTGAATTTTTTGATGATTGAAAGGAGTGGCGCGTGAGACTGATCGAATATCAGGCCATGATCCAGCGCTGGGCGGAAAAGGAGCAGGCGGCTGCCCTCATAAAGCTCAATGACTATGCGGGGGACCCAGACGTCTTGGGACTGCTCAAGGCGACCGCAGTGAGACGGGGCGTCTCGGTCTGGGACGTCTGGCAAGATTGGGCATGGCGCCACGTGATCCCCATTGAAGAGATCATCTCCCAGATGAGCGTTCCTGACTGCATGCCTGCCGAACGACGCCGGAAAATATTAGGCTGGCGCTTGGCGGACGTGCTTGGATATGTGTTTCTTGGGCTTGCGATGCTTGAAGAAGAGGAGGCCACGGCAGAGATTTGTTCTCGCATTGTCGCGAAATTTCCGGTATAATAGCTGGCTGATGAGGTCTCATCTATCGCCACGGTAGATCAGCGCCCAGGGGAGGGCCGCTGGCACAACCTGTTTGGTTGTTGTCAGGAGGGCTTTACCCATGGCCAGCGCTGCCATTTCCGGCGCGATCTACATCCAGGACACGTCCGGCACGAACATCGAAAACCGCACCTTCGCGCCCACCATCGCCGTCTCGCAGTACGTCACGCATAAGATCATCCTGATAAACGGCGTCAGCGAATTCGTCGTCTCGCTCGCGAGCATCTCCATCCCTGGCGTCATCTACGTCACGGCCAACAGCCTGATCCGCATCAATCCAGGCATCCACATCGCCAGCGTCGCCGGGACCTGCGGCGTCTCCACCGCATCGACCGGCATGCAGTTCAAGGACCTGTTCGTGTGGGCAGGCTCCGGCATGAGCGGGGGCGGGTCTTTGCATTTTGCGAATTCTAGTGGGGATAGTGCGGTTGTGACCCTTATAATGGGTATGTGAAGTACCGACTATGAGAGATAACCGTACCGGCGACGCTTCCAAATAGAGCGGACTCGCTTGCAAGATATATGGTCCATCTCGGCAACTTCCTCTTGGGTAAGGAATTGTTCCAGATGCCTGATTTCGTAAACTTCGGAATCAGGCAAGCGCCCGTTCGCGCTTCTACCTTTTTCGACACGATCTGCGATATTGTCCAATTGGCTCCCGAGGAAGAGATGGCCGAGCAACCCGTCGTTCCGGACACATTTCGGCACATCGCAATGGTGCAAGACTTGTTCGCCTTCAGGGATCAGTCCATTGGCCAGTTCCCATGCGAACCGGTGAGCGCTGACGTGGGGATCGCGGTGAAACGTTCCGTACCCGTCGGGATTGCAACTTCCCGTCCAAAGCCAGCAGGCCGCCGGATCGTCAGATTTCTGGACATGCGCCCAAAATCGTTCGATCTCAGGCAACCGGTGGATATGCCCATCAGAGGCATAATATTTGGCCATGCGGTTTGCGTTGTATTGATCGCCGTTCCGTTCGACACACCTACGGATAGAGGCTTGGATCTGTTCTTTGTGTGCATCGCGGTAGGCTTTAATGCACGCCTTGCAGTCAAAGCGATGCCCATCGGGCGAACTCGACAATCGGTTGAATTCAGACAGGTCTTTGGTTTGCTTGCAGCGACAGCAACGTTTCATGGTGTCAACTCCCGTTGTTGGTCCCGAAGGTATGTGCGCGGCGCCCCGGTCGGGAGCCGGGGATTCGGGTCGCGATTCCCTAGCCGCGCCAGTTCAGCATAACATGAAGATTATTATATGACAAATCTCGTAAGAAATCAAATAAATAGAAAGATATAACCCATGCCACAGGACGACTTCATCGCCAACCTGGAACGCTTGCAAACCGAATTGCCGCACCTTGCGGAGCGGGCCATGATGTTTGCCATGTTGACCGCTGAAGGGACAGCCAAGCGAGACGCGCCGTTCACTGACAGAACTGGTAATTTACGCAACAGCATAGCCGCAGGCGTGACGAAGGTGCAGGAGCATGAGGTCGAGGGTGCATTGTCGGCGGGATATCCAGGCATAGGCGCTTCGATGGAGTATGCAGGCTTCGTCGAGCTCGGCACGTCACGAAGTGCTCCTTATCCCTATATTTGGCCAGCGCTCCAGCAGATCGTCGCTCAGCGTGTATTCGAGCGGGCATTTGAAGCAGAACTTCGCAAGTTCTTGGGGGCGTAGGGGTGGCAACGACCGCACTGGACTTCAAGCAGAAATTGTTCGGCGACCTGAAGAATACCGCTGGGATCACGGATTTGCTGGGTCCTATCGCGGCGACGAACTTTCGCATCTACTCAGGTTGGCCCCAACAGCAACCTGAGCTGACCGGTTCTGAGCCCAGTGAAGCATGGATCATCTTTTACGATCTCGCGACCACTTCGCCATTTGGCGAGATCTACCAGGATGCGACCTATCAGTTCAACGTCTATGCAACCAAGCAGACCATCGGCGACCAAGTCGCGGCAAAGATGCGGGATCTCTGGCAGAATGCCGCCGAGCAGGATGGCCAAGCCATCACCAGCGATTGGCTCATCGTGTTCGCCCAGGAGATCCTGAGTCAGGACCTTTATGAAGAAAGTAGACATTTATATAGGAAACTAATCAATTTTCAATTCCGACTCGTCAAGCAGCCATATCGGGTCGGTGCATAGCCAGGACCTATGGCGTTTGGACACATCCACAAGAGATCAATTGCTCGTGACAACGAGGACACCATTCCAGACAGCAGTAGAGATGATGCACGCCTTCCCAGGCCACATTGCAATCTCGGCAGCGGGGCGGCGCCAGATCAACGTAAGGCTGCAGGGCTGTGACATGATACGGGACCGCTGGCAAGCTGATACCGTCAGGAAAGTCGATCATCTTGGCCTCATCGCAACTGACGGTATTCACATGTGCCATATTGCGAGCACACCAACGACAGATGGCAATCGTGGGCTGTATTCTACGGGTCATGGAATATTCCTCCTCAAAACAATCGCAATTGCGCGGGACGGCGGCCACGGCCTCGACTGCTGTTACAGCGCGCATGGGCGATGGCAACGTTCTGGGCCGTGTGCGGACCATCAGGGCCGATGGGGATCAAATGGTCGAGCGTAAACGATTTGCGGGAGACCGAGCGCTTGCAAAGATGGCAGATCCCTCCATCCCGATCATAGATCGCCTGACGGTCGATCTTCTCGATCACCGGGGCGCTCGCTTCGCGCGCACGGCGACGGGCGCGAATATCATTCGTCGCATCGGGATGCGCGATTTGCCAACGGCGAGTTTTGGCAACACTTTCTTCTGGATGCAATTCACTCCATTTGCGTTGTTGTTTCCGAGACTGTTCAGGATTGTCATGTCGCCAGCCAAGATTATATTCACGTCGCTCTTCCTTATGATCTTGGCGATATTGTTTGTTGTAGATTTTTATTTTCTCTTTGCGACGCTCTCGGGATATCTTTCCTCTTTCTGGATGTTTCTTCCGAAAAGATCTCATACGAATACGATCTTTTTCTCTAGCACTTTCAGGATCTTTCTCGCGCCGACGTTGATTTCGTTCCGCATCGCATTGTCGGCAATAGGAAAGATGTTTATCCTTGCTTCCACGATTAAGGCTGAAATCATCCAGCGGCTTTGGCAATTGGCATTTGGCACAGCGCTTCATGCCAGAAGGGACATCAATCTGATTTTTCCTATAATGGCAAGATTGGGAACAGAACTTCCCTTTGCCAAGCTTGATGTTGGATGGCTTGACCAAAAAAGTGTTGCCGCAGGTTTCGCAGATGCATGAGACAGGCATGAGAAGCCCTCCATACACGGGTGATTGACCATACAGGCAGCATGCGCTCAACCCGGTGTATGGGGCCGGGCTTGTCGGGCTCGAGTTCCCTAGAGCGCAGAGTTCATTGTAGCGCATAACCAACCAAAAGTAAAGACGTTTTTTGGCAGGGCAACATCGTGTAGGTGAACGAAGGTAGGTTCTCAAAAGGAGTAAAACCATGGCTGGAACGCCGGCAAATCTAGAACTCGGCCCTTGCATCGTGGAGTTCGGTGTGAGTGGATCGGAGGTAGATTTAGGGTTCACTCGTGGCGGAGTGACCATGATCGTCGATACGATGACGGTGAACGTCACAACCGATCAATTTGGCCTTACGCCGATGAAGCAGATCGTGGTCGGTCGGACGGCGACCATCCGCTGCCCATTCGCGGAGACGGACCTGCTCCTCATGAGCAAGATCGTCCCAGGCGCGTCGCACGTGATCGACCTCGTCACCTCGACCAAGAAAAAGACCGTCATCAACACCCCCATCGGCCGGGATCTCCTGAGCGCAGACGCCGTCAGCCTGCGGATCACGAAGGCCATCGCTGGGGTAGTCTCCTCAAATAGCAACGACAAGTTCCGCTTCTACAAAGCCGCTCCTTCTGGACGGATCGAGACGAGTTTCTCGATCGAGAACCAGCGCATCTGGACTGTCGATTTTACCGCGTTCCCCGATTCCACCAGATCGTTCGACCTCGGGGTTTTTGGCGATGAAACGGCAGCGTAATCAATAGGTTACGCAACGACAGCCTGATCGCTGGTTGCATGACTTTTCCAGAGAGGAGTCCCATCTATGGCCGTGCACTACCTTGACCTCGATGCATTGGATCGCCCCGTCGGCAAGCTGAAGATCCTCGACAAAGAGTACGACGTCTACCCGCTCAGCGTGAAGAGCGTCTTCAACCTGCTGCACCTTGAGAAGATCAAGGCCGAAGAAGTTGATGGCGACGCCTACGACATGATGCTCGCCAGCTTGCAGGAATTAGTCCCTGCGTGTCCGCGCGAGGCGATGGAGCAATTGAAGCTTCCACAGCTCCAGGCATTGATGTCGTGGGCACAAGAGGTCAGCCAGGAGACGCTAATAAAAAACTCAGACGTCCTGACCCGGACATGACCGGCGACGTTCACATCGACCTGCCGACGATGCTGGCCGAAGTCTTGGAATTCTTTCATCTGGGTTGGGATGGGACCGTGAACTTGGATTTTGCCTGGTTCTGCAAACTCTATCATCGTATCCCGATGATCCAGGCGCGGAGGTTGCTCTCGTGGGTGCCCGTGATCGCGTACCCGCACCTGCAAGAGGATGCACGCACCTCGATGCATGAACACTTGATGGCGCAATCCGGGTTGGAGCGTCTCCGGCAGGAATCGCTCGCGGCCGAACGATACGAATCAGGATGGAGTCAGTTGCGAGGATTGGTGACGACGCCGAAAGAAGAAACATGATCTCAGGGGTATCCGGCGATGGCATTTGATTTAGGCGCGATCTACAGTAAGCTTCGCATCGATATTACGGAATTCCTTCAGGGCCTTGGTAAAGCCGCGAGAGAATCTGAATCCTTTAAATCAAGCTTCAATGCCATGGGAGAGACGGCAAAAAGCTCAATGGCCGGGGCGACGAGAGCGGCGGAAGGCACGACGCAACAGACGACAAGGCTGGGTGGGACGGCACGCCTCGTGACGGTGGCCCTGAATCAGATGGGCATTACCGGCGTCAACAGTCTGGTTTCTATGGCTGTCAGTGCCGGGAAGGCAGCCGTCGCGATTGCTGCAGTATTTCTTGTCGTGAGGGGTGCCCTGACCGGACTGCAGCGAGGGGTGCAACTCCTCTCCAATGATCTCGTCATTCTGCAAGACCGGGCATCAAAAGCATGGGAGGAGACCCTCAAGGCCGGAGCTGGCGGCTACTTCTCCGGCATCAAGAGACTCACCGAGGCCATCACGAAAGACCTCCAACAGCACGGCATCATCTGGTTGACCACCGTCGGGACCATGCGCGCAGTCAGCAGCATATTGATCGGGATCATCGATGCTTCCTTGGCCGTCAAGGACGTCTTCACCGCTGTACAAGAATCTGCACGAGGTTGGGCCGAATCCTTGCGGGATGCCCTGGCCAGCGCTACGGGGATACGCCTCACCCTGGGACAGATGCCATGGCCCACGGGAAAGCTGCCAATCCCTGAGGGAGTAGAGGCCCCCACTGGCAGATCCAGGGCTGAAATCCAGCGAGACCTTGCGGCAGCTGAACGGGCCTCTGCCTTGCAGGAGCAGCTGGGAGCGGCAAGGCTTGAAACCGAACAGGCCAGGCTGAACGTCGGCGTCCTGGCGGCGAAAACCAGGGGGGACGAAGCCGAAGCGGCCAAGCTGCAGGCGGCTGCGGATCAACGCATGATCGTCATGCGCCGAGGGATCATCGGCGAGACGCTCGCCGGACTGGCAAAGCAACGCGATGAGCTTAAAGCGCTCGGGACGTTGACCGCCGAAGTCAATGCCGCAGAGCAAGCGGGAGTGACGGCCAAGTTGGCGGCCTTGAACGCCACGGAACAGACGCTGCAGGCTGAACTCGCACGCCTGCCCATCCTCGGCAAAGAAGCGGCGCTGCAAGCCGAATTGGCTGAATTGGCACTGAAGCGGGCCAGATTGTCCGCAGATCTTCAGATCGCAGACATTGGGCGCCAGAAAGAGCAGATCACTGGCCAAACGCTGGGGGAGGCGCTACGGTTACGCATGTCCGTCTCTCGATTACAAGTGCAGCAGCTCGGGTTGAGGGCGGAACGGGAATCGCGCGTCCTGGGCGAGTTGGAGATCCTGGGAGACGAGCGACAGCTCAATCTCACGACCAACCTCCTGGCCAATGACCGCTATCGGGCGGAGATCGCGCTGCAACGCCAGCAGGCCGCGTTTGATGCGCATCTGATCACGAAGGAAGAATTAGCGGTTGCCCAGGAACTCTATGCCTTAGAAGTCCAGCGAGTAGGCGAGGCCGAAAAACTCATCCCGCTCGCCCGTCAGGAATTAGCCGAACGCCTGAAGCTTGTTCAGGGCGCAGAAGCGATAGCGGCGACCCGAGAATTGGCGTCGTCCCTCGAACAGGCGGCCAAGGGATTCATCTCGGAATTGACGAAGGGCGTCGTGAATATCAAAGGATTGCTGGAAGATGTGAGCCAAGCATTCATTCAACGAGCAATCGGCCAAAGTCTCTCGAAACTGATTGACAGCCTCGTCGAGAAGTTAGAGAAGGGACTCTCTGGATTATTCGGGCAGTCGGGAGCGCTCTGGATGGGCGTCATCGGGATCGCGGTCGCCGGGATTGCCTCATTCTTCAAAGATACCAGCGCGCAGGTCGAGAGCCTCGGAGACCAGATGAAAGACAACATCCAGGACGTAGAAAGAACTCGCGGGTTGATTGCGGGCGAAACAACCATCGCGATCGCCCAACTGAGCGAGAATCTCAAGATGGCTTTCCGCCCGACGAACGATATCCTTGTTCGGATGGAACGCTATCTCCAACAAATGGCAGGACAAGGAGGGATTGCCATGGTAGGACCTGGGAATGGTGGAATCTCCATCACGACCGAAATGATCGCGGCGTCAAGGTAACACGGGAGACCATCATGGCGTTTGGCGCGAACGCGGCGATCACGAGAACCATACGGTGCTATCCAACCGTTTCCGGGAGCTCGATGCTCATCGAGTATAGGGGCTCAGGTTCTGACGTCGTCGCGCTGGACGTGGAAGTGTTCCCGGCATCGCAGGTCCAACTGAAAGACATGAAGCTTGCCGCCGCTGTAGGTCTCGCGCTGTCCAATATCGCTGATTCAAAGTTCACCCTTGTACTACAGAGCTGGCGGCTACTTCCGACCATCGTGCGCTTCGCCAACATCAACGGCATCGCGCACATCATCGCCCCGACGCAGGGCTTGCTAGCTGGAGACGTCGTGCGGGTCAGCGGAGTGGTCACGGCATGAGCCTCCAAGTCATCGACAAGTATGCCGCGAATTTGACGTATCCGAACTTTTTCGTCAACGACTTGGGCGGAATCGTGTCAGCGTTGCAACTCAGGCGTCTCTTCTTCAGCGTCAACGCCAAATTGCTGATCGGATATTTCATCCATCGATCGGCAGATCCTGATATCAATGCGGCCGTACCGTTTGGCGTGGCCACGCTCCACGGTGGGTTCTTCCGGTTATGGCGTGATGGAACGCGGCTGACATGGCTCACCGATGCCCCCGTGATGCCCATTACGGCCCAAGCGACCAGTGAACCATGGATCGTCTCGACTGATACGGGAGCCATCGGATGGGCGCCAGACCGTCGGCATACAGGCTTAGCCGAGCCTGCAGATGCCTTGATCGTTTCGGCGATATCGGCTAGCAACTACTACACCGTGAATCCGGCGTGGCCGCAGGATATTAAGAGTGGCCAAGTCTTAGCGTCGTTGGGCATCTTATCAACGGTACAATACGTCGGCATGCTTCGACCAAGCCTCAACATCGCCTATGCGCTGAAGGATACCGCTGCCAGCGGAACGCAGATTATCGAGATGCCTACGAGTACTGTGCGATTCAGCTCGATCACCAGCGTTTCATGGTCGCACCCGAGAGACATCCTCTTCATTGATTCCAAGACTGTCGCCGTCATATTCATGCAAGAGACGGCAGGCTCGGTTGACGAAGCCAAGCCCGCAATCATCAGGGTCTTTGATACGAGGACCAGTGCATGGACGTTGACTTTTGAAGATACGCTGCCAGGCTCTGCTCACGTCGCGGCATGGGACCCGACGGATAGACTGCTCTATGCCGCAGGTCGGTATCCCTCGAATGCGACCGTCTATGCCTGCAGGCTCGCCAGGGCGCCGGTCAGCGTCGCAGCGCCGCAATTGGTCGGAGCCACCGTGTTGAAGGAATTGACGCCGACCACGATCAGCACGCTCGTACGCGACGGATTCGCATCCGTGATCAGCCAGTATCTGGTCCGTTGGACGTTGTCGGCGAGCACGTCCGGCGGTGCGTTGAACAGCGCGTATAGCCTCACGAACAATTCTGGGATTGCGACCATCACCTATGTCGGTCCACACAAGCCTCCGGCCGGATTGACCGAAGTCGTTACCGTCGAGGTAAGCGACCTGGAAGGCTGACCATGGCATTCCTGATTCTTGATTCGCATGCAGGACAGATATCGGCCTTTAATACGGCTGTTGCTGACGTGTCCTCTGGGACGACGTGGGCCAACCTCGGTGCCTATGCGTTGTTGCTGGCATCGCCATTTGCCATGCTCTCATATGACCGCGCGTACGACGTGATCGCCGTTTGCCGTGGAGCCTTCTATCCGGGGTACGATATCACGGACAAGTCAAAGTATTATGGCCCCAGCAAGAGTCTCGCCTATGTCAGCTACGATGCGGGGACGCTCGCGCCGACCGGGGCCTTAGCGGTCAAGGGGGCCAGCTTTAAACTCGGGGACGGGATGCCACTCAACTCGGCTTCTTTTTCATACGCCTATGGCCTCTGCCGAGATCCCAATACCGGAGAGTTACGCCAATGCATCGTTGATTTCTACAAGACCATCGAGGCATCTCCAAAGGGATATGGCGCGAACATGAGTGGAGAATCTCAAATTGCTACAGATCATACCAAGCAATACTTCTTCAATCGCGTCGGGACTAGCACGGTGCATCAATTGATTGAATTCTATCAAGGCGCTTTGATGCCAGCTCTTGGATCGGAGATCACCCCGAACATCATGACGTTCGGCGATGTCGTCGTCTTCCTCTATGAGGATCTGGCACATCACGCATGGCTTTCGGTTATCGATCGCACGACTCATGCCTGGCGCGGGACGAGGCGCTTGCATGTTGGCCATGTCATGCAGCTCTGTCCGATGAGTGTCAACCGGGGCATGGCGATCTGCTGGCAATCGGCTGATGATAGTTCGCCATTGATGGCCATTACCTTCCAGTATGATTCTGGTCGCCAGGAACTGGTCGTCGAGGGCGTCGAAACACTCCTGACGAATCACGGCTATCTCCCACATCCGCAAACCGTTCTTGATCCCATCGAAGGCAACAAGGGCTATGCCACGTTCGACCAGATGCGCCAGGCGGTTGTCTTGCTCTCGCCGGACGGTGAGACATTCACGCGGTACGTCACGCAGAATCTGTGCCATCCTGGGCGTCCGGCTTCGGCGTTTGCGGCCGTGCCATTATCGGCCGTGCATGCGGGCGGTCCGACGACGTTCGCGGTCTATACTGGACTGGAGATCAATCCAGCTCCCGCGCCTACCGTGTTCCTCTCCTATGGTGATGCGTCTGCCGGACTCTTCAGCGCTCCAGCGCCATTGCAGACGCGCACCGACGACACGGGCACGGGCACGTTTCGCCTGAACTGGTCGAGTGCTGCATCTGGCGTATCTGTGACGCCTGCAATCTGGTTCTCATCGTATTCGGTCTTGCTGTCCAGCACGACGGCCTATGGCGCCGCCTATGGAGTCGATCCCATGACCATCCTCAATGCAAGTACGACCTTTACCGTCTCGACTGGCCTCAGCGCGTCATTCAGCGCGACGACCATCACGACGGCCGCGACCATTCTGCCTGGCCGCCCGGCCCTGCAGAGCGACGCCGTCGGGGCGGGAACGCCGCAAGAGTTAAGCTATCCAACATCGGCGTTGGCGAGCCCGCTCGTGTTTGAACTCAATCCCCAAATTTGGACAAATATTCAAGCAGAACTACTGACGCGGCCTCTGTATGCCGCGCAGAGAACGTTAACAAAAACTGCGAACGTGCAGTTCGTAGGGGACATCACAGACCTGGAATGCCGCCTGACGTGGATGGGGGGAGGGGACAGGATCGCCATGACGTGGACGTTCTTTTCACAGCTCTGGAATTATTTTACCAACGTGCCCGACGTGGCTAGCGCTGGATACATTACGTGGCAACCGCGCGACTTGAATGCGCACGGTTATCAGATCCTGTTTACCAATCTGGAAGCTGGAGGTCAGAATATAATTAGTTTAGACTCATTGGCAAAGGCTCAAGATGGCTTCATGCATGAAGCTGTCACAGCCACTTTCAGGATTATTAGCAAATTGTTTTAGTGCAATGATTATCAGATATGTTTCCATGTGTGAAAACGAATAACATTATGAATAGTCGATATCGTCACCTTAAACATTGTTGAAAGTGATTTCATGGAGAGATCTTTCGTGAGTGATCGTATTTGCCGTACTTCATCGGCGGTTAACTTGTGACAACCATGCTCTTCACCACGGGCTAATCGATGGGGTTCTCTACGGGCATAATGCTGGTCCCCACGTGGTTTATTGGCGCCCATGCGCACTGCGCCATGACGGGTGAGATAATCGCGTATATTCTCTTTAGCAGTTCCCAGATACAAATGGTCTGGGCGACAGCATGGTGGGGTATCACAATGATGGAGCACATCCATACCCTCTGGAATTGGACCATAGGTCAACCCATAGACCAGACGATGGACAGACACGATAGGAAAACGCCCATCGGCCGTTTTACCGACGGTAATACGACCATAACCATGTTTCGAGCGAGCTCCATACCAGAGCCAGCAATACTCAGTTTTTTCAATATTTTCCCAAAGTCGTTCCTCCAAGGAACGCGAGCGCGGTCGCGTTGGCGTCAACAGCCGTGCGGCGCGACGAGCACTAATGAATTGCTGGGCTCTCTGATCACGCTTCGCCCTTCTCCGCTCGCGATTGGTATTGACGCGCTTATACCGAGACCTCGGTGGATCGGGGATGTCCCATCTGGCCAGCCGAAATCGATCGCGCAGCAGCATATCCCGAACGTTGTCGGGTTGAGTTCCCGCATACAAGTGGTCTGGATGTACGCAACGCGGTCGATCGCAATGGTGCAGTACACCATAGCCTGGGGGAATCGGTCCTTTATGCCAGGTATAGACGAGACGATGCACGGCTTGCTGGATCGGCCGACCGCCAGCATCTTTCGCTATGGTTATCACGCCATAACCGGGGCGGCGCGTCGCACCTTGCCAAATCCAGCAGGTTTCCGTTTTCTCCACGCGTTCCCATATGCGTTCCTCAAGCGACCTCATATTTGGGAGATTGCGCAAGATGCGGACGCCATGACCTTTGACAAAGCGAACAGGTACACCTTTAAAGCGTTGATGCGGCCGAGCGGTTTTCTTCGGAATAGTAGTGGTCTGTCCGCAACCGCATTGACACAAACCGACGGGTATGTCAGACATGGGTCCAACCTCCAATGTTGGTCCGAAGGGGAACGCGGCAGCCCGTTCGGAGTCCGGGGGTTCGCGCATGGGAGCGACCCAAACGCTAGCCGCAATTGTTATTATAACATAAACGGTTGACAATGCGTACGGTTTCGTTGGCAATGAAAACATTATTACAATCGTCGGTCCGGCAATACCGTTACCGTCTGGAGATGTTCGACTTATTAAGCTCAGGAGCGCCAACCTTGGCTGCGATCGTGGCAGGAACAGCCACTTCAACCACTCATCCGAATCATTACTTAGATGTGACCCAATATACGGAAGATGGCGTATCGTGGGAGGAACCAGGCGACAAGCGCGCTGGACGCATCAGCTTCTCGCTGGTTGACTATACGAATCGCTTTGACCCAGATATCGGAAGTAATGCAGCATTTATGCAGATAGGACAACTCGTCAGAGTCGTAGAAGGCGATGTGACGCTCGCATCAGCAGACTGGATAATCACGGCCACAGCGCATATACGCGGGCAGGTAGGATTTGTCCAAAATCGCCAGACGCTCAGATACGATGCGCAAGTCGTCGCCTATTCCAGGCGCGCCACGCCTCGCTACCTGAAGCAGTCATTCATCAGCCAGACCTACGGGGCCGGAGTCGATTATGGCCTGATCTGCAGCGACGTGGCGGCCCGTGAGATGTCGCTCTCGGCGACCGAATTCGCCCGGTTCCCTGCCAGCTTGGGCAAGGTGACGCAGTTCAAGAGCAACAGCATCGTGGAAATGACCCCGCTGGAAGCCATCGATAAACTCCTGGAGACGGTCGGACAGGTGAGTGACTTCGACGGGGCAGGGGTCCTGCGCAGCTATTCGCGGGACATCCGCCGCGCGCCGGACAAGACCTACCAGACGCTGGACCTGATCTTCTCGCTCATCGCGCAGCAGTCAGAGATCGAGGCGTACAACAGCGTAAGCGTCACGGGGCTCGACAAGAACATCACGGAAGTGGAACAGCTTCATCAGACATTGGGGCGGGCGACGATTCCAGTGGGATTCTGGCGTCCCACGCATACGGTCAAGGTTCCATGGAGCCGAGACCTGAGCGTGCGCGCAAAAGACACGATCCTGGTGATCCTGACCAGCGTGAATGCTTCATTGTTTGCCCCCCTTGGCGACGAGAGCTACCAGCAACTCAGCGACTTCCAGGGGCAGATCAGCGTTGACATGACGCAATTCGTCGCAACGATGGTCATCATGATCATCGTGACGCTCGCGATCTACGCGGCGATCGGCGACATCGTGGTACCGCTCGCGAACATTACGATCCCAGTCGGAAAGATCATCGAAGCAGTATTGCTTATGGAAATCTTTCTGCTCTTCGGCACCACGTCATCCGGCGTCTACGAGATCCAGGGGACCGCGCTGATCCCCGTCTTCAAAGAGATCAGTTCGGTCGTCACCCAGAGCGGGCTGCCAGACTATCTCATTCACCAGAAGGTGATCAGAAATGACTTCATCAACACGATGGAAGAACTCTTGGAGCTAGCAAAGCTAGAACTGCTCTGGGAGGTGGCCCAGGCAAGTCCGCGCGAATTTGAGATCCTCAACGATTTCGAATTGGAAATTGGGGACATCGTACAGCTTCCGATTTATGGCGGCACGAAGTTCTGGATACAGTCCCTCAGCAAAACCTTTGCCAGGGAACAGATCCCGATCGTGCGCGTGTCTTGCATAAAATTGCCGCAAGGCGTTTGATGAGGTCATTATGCGTGATTTACTTCGCATCTACTTCGCCGAGAGGGCGGCCTCCGTCGAGAACGTGTACCACGGTGAACTCATCAGTCCGATCCGGCTGCTCGCATTCGGCACGAATGCGGTGCTGATGCCTGTGGCCGACGTGCGGCTGTCCGCAGCGATCCTCTCGGCAATCCCGGTGGCCGACAACAACCACGAACTGCTGTACGCCCTACCAGGGACGCCGGTCGATCTCCGCCGTTCGGCCACGGGGCGCCTGGAGATCGTGGGATTGAGCAAGCGCGGCACGGGGGACGTGCAGCAATACACGATGGTCGTGTCTACTGGCGTGGTGACGTCGATGACGACCATCGGATGGCATATCTGCCCGATCACGCTCGGCGGGCTCGCGTCGGCGACCAGTGGCGGATTTGACTTCACGCCTTTGGAAGCCCTCGGACTCTGTTTTGCAAACGGGACGTTGATCTTGCTTTACGGTGCAAGCGGAGTCGTGATCCCTCCTGCGACGACTTCGACGGTATCGGCTGTCTCGGCTCCTCCTGTGACGCCTCCTCCATTAGCTGCGCCCGTATCTGCGCCCCCACCTGCGGCATCGGCTCCGCCTGCGTCTGCATCTCCGCCTCCGCCGGCATCGGCCCCGCCAGTCGTGTCAAGCGTGTCTGGCGTATCCGCCGTCTCATCTGTATCCGCTGTGTCGGCAGTCTCTGCCGTATCAGCGCCACCGACTGAGCCACCGCCAGGCTTCACGTACTTCGTCGGGCCAGATGGAGATGATGCCAATCCGGCAGTTCCTGGATCAATCTTCCGCACGATCCAGCGTGCGGCCAACGTGGTCGTTCCTGGGGATTCCGTCTTCGTCAAGGCTGGCACGTATTACGAGCGCGTGAACATGATCACGTCAGGTACGGCCAGCCAGCGCATCGTCTTCGTGGGGGAGGTGGATAGTGCCGGGAATCCGCTGGCCATCATTGATGGCAGCGATGCGACGACGGGATGGGTCCTCGCCCCGGAAGTCGGCGCCGGGGTTTGGAAAAAGACTGGACTGACCTATGCTCCGTGGATGATGATCGTCGATACCGACAAAGAGGTCTGGCGCATCGCGGACAAGTGGATGGATGGATCGACGACTGATATTTTTGGCGGCAATGGCGGCTATCCAGTTACGAATGGAAAAGGGGTCTTGGCATTTGCTGCGACCCAAACAGTCCGCCCCTATGGTGGCTCAGACATCGTCGGATTCTGGGATGGCATCGAGGCGCTGTTCGGATATACCGGCGGGATCGCCTATCTACGCTTCCGGAATGGGGACAATCCCGCTTCACGGAACGTGCGCGTCTCTCCAGGTCCAACCAGCAAGAATGCGAGAGCCGCAGGTGCAGCGATCACCATTCAGAACAAAAGCTTCATCACGATCCGCGGCTTCTCACTTCGGGGTGCCCGCAATGCCGTCCTGATCCTTGGAACGGCCAGCGGTAGCGCCATCCAGGCGGCAAGCAACATCGTCGAGCAGTGCACGCTCCTGCACGGGAACATGCGCGTGCGACTGTCCGGGAATGCCGTCAACAACATCATCCGCAACAACCACATGGAGATGCGGTCCGTCGGGATCGGTCAATTCCTTCCAGTCCTTTCGCCGCTCGGCGAGCTCTGGCCAAGTCGAAAGCACCAGCGCCATCTCTACAACATCGACAAGTTCCTGGTCAGCGGCGAGGGCAGCGAAGACGATCGAGATGTAGGGCTCCATAGCGACGGGACCGGAGCCATTCCAACCGGTAATTCGATCACAGGCAACACGATGTATGGCGGCGGGCAAGGGCTAAATACGAACGAGCATACCGACACGACGATCAATGCGAACGTCATGCATGCCCACTTCGCTCAGCACATCTTCTTCAACGGGCCTGACACCAACTACCGGATCTTCGACAACACCTTCACGAGCCCAGGCCAATACCAAATCCGTAGCAATAACATGGAGAAGAGCGGCAGCGTCTACATCTTCCGGAACAAGCTCTACATCCCCCAGTCCACCGGCGAGCACTTCTTCCTCGGCGTCCTTGGCAGTGTATACGAGGATTCACTTATCGACATGTGGATCTACCACAACGACGTGGCTGGCGGCACGGCGGCGTTCATCCACAACTTCAACGCGGGCTTCGGTCCGGCGACATTGAAGATCGTCAACAATGTGTTCTCGACGAACAGCGTGATCTTCAACGGCTATCCGTCGAAGATGGGCAAGTACGACTACAACTGGCAGTACCGAGATACGGTTGATCAATCTTGGGCAGGACCGAATAGCGTCAACTCGACGAGCCAGATGTGGACGCCTTTTAGCCTTCCGAGCTTCGTGTTGCCTACTGGCAGCACGGCGCTGGATGCCGGGCTCGATCTCTCGGTCTCGTTCACGCTGCAGGCCACGGTGTTCTCGGCGCGACCAGGCATGGTCTTCGGCTACGGAGGACCGGACAATATTCCGAACATGGGAGTCAACTAGGGGCGGCGACGGCGCTGTTGCGGGAAGAAATCAAAGGGGAAATTCGTTTGGGACACGCGTGGCCTCGCATCTTTGACCGGCGCTTCAAAATGTTCGCGTTTTCGCGGCAACCAGATGGTGGCATCATGGTAGAGCCAATCGAAAATCCGTTGCACTTGTCGCCCTCCGCCATAGGCCAAAGTGCCAATATTCTGGCTCAAGTGGGCACGTTGCAGCAGAATGTGTGTGGCCAGGACGCCACAAAACCGCATCAACACTTGTTGGACCTGGATAAGAAAGGTCACGTTGCCGGGCAGGCTAAAGCGTGAATGAACTTGATACTGAAGTCCAGGGCGATCCTTTCGTCGGATTCTGCTACGGGTAAATGTGCCATCGCCGTCGATGTATCCACGCAGGTAGTGGCGCAACATCTCAGGAGGAAGGTTCGGGAGTCGCAAGACATGGGTTTTCCGTGGAATGACGCCATAAGCGGCTAAGTCGTGGATCATCTCCTTTGAATTCATCGTGATGATCACTGCCGGATACCCATTATTGTTGATCGGACGTATCGAATGGGTCGCCTGTAGTGCATCACGAAAGCGAGAAAGATGCTCAGTATCGCGAAGCGCCAATTGCAAATGGACGTCACGATCTGTAATTGTGCCGTCGGCCGCCAAGAATCCAAGCCAATAGGCTTTGGGTTCGGTATCAATCGTTTGGAAGAAGCGATGGTTGCACGTATAGCGACGAGGGCTACCGAGATCATGCCGAAGGGCAATGTGACGCCGTTCCAAGAAACCGAAGACGGCAGGCGTCGAGATACCGAAGGCGCGGCCAAGGCTCGCCCCCGTTTCTCCGGCAAGATACCGATGGCAGATGTCTTCGATCTGCGCATGTGTCAAACGATGGGTCGCAGGGCGGCGGCTTGGAATGCCTTTCAGACGCAACCAACGATGGATGTTTTCGCTGGCGATCCTAAAATGCATGGCCAGCGCGGCGGATGTTTCACCGGCTTGATAGCGCAGGCACATCTCATCGATCTGTTCCGGGGTCAATTTCCTGCGAGGCATCAGAATTCTCCAATGGGGGGGCAGGGAAATGAGTATCATAATAATGAATTATACCATGATACTTTTTCCATGTCAAGGGGTTTAAGATGGCGATAACGTTGAATAGATTCAGCTCAGGCGATGTGAGTTATGTCCAGAAATTTAATAATAACGCAACTATCCTGGAAACGGCCATTAATACGCTCCAGGCTGGAGGCGGCGGAGGCGGGGGAGTCGGGACCGGATTCCTCGAGGTCTGGGACAGGACCGGGCTCGTCGGCGCGGGGGCGTTCATCGTCACGCTGGTCAGCGATACCCATCTCTCGCTCACGAGTGGCGCCGTGTGGAATCTCGGCACCCAAAAGCTCGGGCGAAATACCAGCGCGACGCAACTCAGCTTCGTGGGAAATGCGAGCGGCACGTACTTCCTGAACATCGACGGGGCAGGTGGCGTCACGGTCAGCACCGTCTCTGGCACGACGGCCGCCTATTCGATCTACTTCAGCGCGGCATCCTTCGCCTCGGCGGCACGCCTGATTCCGATCCTCTTGCACGGCGACGACTACAACCGCATGCTCTCTTCCCTGATCTTCGGCTCAGGGACACGCGTCGCCGACCGCCTCTCATCCCTGGAGAACGCGCTGACCTTAGACGCCTTCTACGCGCAGAGCGGCACGTCTGGCGCGCAGTGGTCTTACAAAAAAGGGCAGGTCCGCAACAACAACGTGATCTTCTCGGCGGCCGCGAGTTTTGTGTCCCTGCCTGCCAATTCAAGCTTCTTCGTGGAAGTGGACCCCGCAACCGGGACCGTCAGCGTCACCAGCGGCGGCTTCACGTCGGGGAACATCCCGATCCGGTTCATCCAGACGAGCGCAGGCGTCATCATCTCGAACGACGATCGCCGGGCCTGGGCCACGCTGGCGTTCTCAGGCGGCGGAGGCGGCGTCGCGGGATTGACGATCAGCGGGACCACCAATCCGGCATGGACCGGAGCCACGTCCGTCTTGTCGGCAGGCTCAGCAGTGGACGTGCGCTTCATCGCCAACCGTGGCACTGGACCACAACCGGAGATCCGCTGGCGGGAAACGGCGAGTAGTTGGCAGCTGACGAATGACGGTATTTCATTTATCAATATCGGCGGTCTGGAAGGCTTGAATCTTGGGACGCAAAAGAGATCCCGCTTCACCTGGGTTGCATCAGCACCCATCGTGCTGAACGAACCTCAGCGAGGACCGAGTTCCGCCGGCGTCTATTCGGCGCTCCTCCTCTCCACGAACGTCTCGACCACCACGTTCGCCGTGATGTTGCGTGGCTTCATGACTGACTCAAATGCTGGCTCAACCCTCTCTGCCGGCTCGGTAACAGGGATCACCTTCTTCATTGATTCAAGCACCATCATCAATGCGGAAGCGACGAAGGTCATCGCCATGACTTCAGCGACCATTCGGTATACTGAAGTGCTGGTCCCAGTCTCCAATCAGCGCTGCGACTTCCAAGTAGAAGCCAGCAGCGACGGCGCGGCGACCTTGAAATTCGCCTTGGTGGGCATCTACGATACGGTGGTCTCTCCAGGGACGCAGCGACTCAGCGGAACGAAGGTCAGCATGGCCGTCTGTGCCACGAGCGCGAAGACCTTTGCACTCTCGTCAGGGGAATTTGCAGCGGCATGCGCGCGCGGTCAAGTGTTCTACCTAGAGACGAGCGGCTCGAATGCCGTGGGAGCAGGATCACTGTATGATGTGGAGATCTACAACGGCGCCAGCGGCGCAACCAGCCAGCTCACGAGCGCATTACTCCTACAAATATTGGGTATAGATTCGAGCGCCATCTACAGTACAAGGTTACCGTTTTTTACGGAGACGAGCGATGGCAGTCAATTGATTCATCTTCGCATCTCAAATAACGGCGTCAACAGTGGCCAGTTCTCGCTCGTTATGAAACTAGAGCAATATGCGATGATTGCCTTGACGTGGGCAGCCTTTGGTCTTGCATGGTTAGGAGTATAGGAGAAAAAGCTGGCTCGCCAACATACTTCTCACGCGAAAAAGTTTACGTTCAAGCGCAACGACACATGGAATATAGAGATACTTCAGCAATTGTTCAGCATAAATTCCGCTAGTATGAACATCGCGAATCTTGTTAGAATTATGATTAGGTCGTACCGTCACATTACATTCGGGAAGAAGCAACCTAAAAAAATCTGCGAATTGCAACATAAGGACTTCTGTCCCAACGAGTTGGATACTAGGATAAGCGTGACCTCTAGAATGGATAAATCCAACAGAACCATCACCATCAATCAATCCTCTCCAAAAATGTCTATTTTCTTCGAGTATCTTGACTTGTCCATGAGAGCTTTTATCATTGGTCACGCCAAATCGCGCCAAGGCTTGTACCAAATGAGGCGACGAAATATGCAAGCCATAACTATCTTGACCTGGATAGCCGGTTCCACGAAGACGGTAGTAAATGGGATGCGAAGACTTCAAAAAACGCCGGAATTTTTCAATATGTCTTCTATCCTTAGCGGCCAACCACATCTCGACGCTCTGACGATTACGGTTAATATGTCCGTCTGCCATCAAGAATCCAGCCCAATAAGCGGATTCCTCTGTCACATGATCGAATACCGACTCATCAACGGCATATTGTCGAATGGATTCAGACAACGATCGCTTCTTGATTCCGTGTCTTTTCAGGCAGCCATGGATCGCTGGAGGGGAGACGTGGTAGATTTCGGCCAAGTCATTCGCCGATTCACCATTTCGATATTTTTGGCAAATCTCTTCCTCCAATGCTTGCCACTCAGATCCCAACCGGTCGTACGCATCTGGAAATCTTCGCAGGCGAATTTCAATCTCATGTTCCTTCAGTTTATTCAAGACATGGCCATTACTGCATCCAAGTTCTTGTGCGATTTCCTCGCTACTGCGAGATTGATAAGCCATCATAAGCCAATCACTGTCAGCCAGTTCGGGAATATCCAATGTGATAGTCCGGATGGAAATGCCGTGTCGGCGCAATGCTGTCAAAACGGCGGACTCATGGCATCCAAGTTCCTCTGCGATTTGAGCACATCGCCTTGTCGCATAAGCTTGTTGCAACCACGCCTTGTCCTGCAGTTCAGCAAAACGAAAAGTATTGACTTGGATACCAAATCGGCGCAAAGAACGCAAGACGGAATTCTGCGAACATCCCAAAGCATCGGCAATCTCTTGCGCGGTTTTCGTCGTATAGGCTACTTTAAGCCATTCGCAATCTTCAAGGATAACGGGTGTCCTCCGCTTGGTAGGAATTTTATGTCGCTGCATGGCGTAAAAGACAGCACTCCAATGGCACCCAATAGAAGCCGCTATTTCCTTGATATTTTGCGTGACATACGCGGCTTCGAGCCAGGTTTTATCTTGCAGTTGCGGAATGGGTTTCACGTGCAGCACCCTCTCAGCATAGGTGGATGGGATCTCAGCGAGTCGTGCGCGGCAGCCCCGGCTGAGTCGGGGGGTTCGGCGTCGATGATCAGTCAATGCCTAGCCGCGGACTCTATTATAGCGTAAGTTAGGAAAAAGTCAAAGGAATAACGCCATGGGCACAGACGTAAATCTCACCCAAGGCATCTTAGAGACGCTCTGGAAAGTTTCCGGGGTGCAAGTCCAGCTCACCCAGGGCATCCTGGAGATATTATCTGTCTCGTCAGCCAATATTGAGGTTTCGGCATCGGTGCAATTAGTTGTTTCTGGAGTAACAGTCAAGAATGCTATCGGATTAACACCGTTGACGGTAAGCGCGTCATGGTTAACACCAGTCGGAACGTTTACATACAATTGGACATTCGAGCTACCAACAGGCTCGTCAACGAGTGCGAATGTCACGCGAATCGCATCTGCCGGGAGCGGAGTCCTTGATATTGCACTCATGAGTGCCTTCTTGAGCAACGCCTTGGGATCGAATGTCGCCTCATCTATTCCAATTTATGTCAGAAACGTTCGTGTACCCAACCCGTTTGATGGTAAATTTCAAGAGAGCAACCAGGCGAAGCGGCGGGTGTGGCCGTTGTGAGGAGCATGTATGTCTCTCGTCTTTATAGAGAGCTTTGACCATTATTCGGCGGCGCAGCTTGGCTGGAAATGGGATACCATCGTCGGGATCTTATCAGGCACCATCCTGAGCGAGGCCGGGCGGCGAAGCACCGCGGCCTTCGTGGTTTCGACAGCCGCCGCCCGCACCTTGCAAAAGACCGTGAGCAATGCGAGTTGTTACGTCGTGGGGTTCGCGTTCAAAGCCAACGCCGCCCCCACCGCCGCGAACCGAGGCTTGTTACAGTTCAAAGATACCGGGATCATCCACTTGGAGTTGGGCATCTCCACAGCGGGCACGCTTGCCATCACCCGTGGTGCCGGAGGCACGGTGCTGTCGTCGTATGCGATTGCCCTCAATACCGGCCAATTCTACTACGTCGAGATGAAAGCCGAGATCTCCAACAGCATCAGCGCGGGTGGCGTGGAAGTCCGGCTGGACGGGGTGTCGATCATGACTTTGGCTGCTGGTGTGGACAGCCAAAACGCGGGGGCGGCACAGATCAACCAGATCCTCATCGGCGCAACCGGGAATATCGGGGCAGAGGACTTCCGCTTCGATGACCTATACATGCTCGATACGCTCGGCACGGAGTACAAGAATTTTATGGGTGACGTGCGGGTCGATGCCTCGGTGATCAGCAATGTCGGGACCGTCGCCAGTTGGTCCCCCTCTTCCGCAGGGGCCACGATGCTGTCCATGATCGCCTCAGCCCACCCCGATAGTAACGTCACCTATATGTTCGCCTCGGCCGCCTCGGACACGCAGCGCTTTGGCTTCTCCGGCTTGGTCTCGGCAAACGGGTCGATTTACGCCGTGCAGCTCAATCTGGCCGTCGCCAAAAGCGATACGACCAGTGTGATGCAAGTAGCTGGACTGTTCTTTAGCGGCTCCGTCAGCGGTATAGGTTCAATCACGACGGTTGGGAATACGAGTTATGCGTACGTGCAGATGATCACCAGCGCGGATGCCAGCGGGGCCTCGTGGTCAAGTAATACGATCAACAAAACTGAATTCGGCATCAAAATCATCTAACTGAAGGAAAAAACTATGCCAACCGTATCCACCGTCAACGTCTCAACCGATGATGTCAGCGCGCTCATCGTTGCGCACAACGTCTCCGTATCCAGCCTGGGAACGGCTGTAAGCGGAATTTCCATGGTGAGCGGGCTTACGATCATCTCAACGGCCTTGCGTCTCTCCAGCACATTGGCTGTCTCCGGTGCAGGCACGTTTTCCTCGACGTTGACCGTGGCGAGCGGAATCACTTTGAGCAGCACGATGAGCCTCGCAAGTACCGCGACGCTCTCCGCCAACTTGATCGTCACGGGTTCTGGCCAATTCTCCGCAGCCTTGGCGGTCACAGGGAGCGTGACGCTCAGTTCGACGATGAGCATGGCCAGTACCCTTACCGTGAGCGCGACGCTCGTAGTGACCAGCACAGCGACCTTCTCGGCCAATATCACGGTTGCCGGAAGCATGGTCGTGTCTGGCACATTCGCGATTAGTTCGCTCACGATCAGCGGCACGTTCACTCTCTCCGGCTCCCTCAGTGTGGGCGGCAGCACGACACTCTCGTCAACGTTGAAAGTGACCAGTGGCGTAACGCTGTCAAGCACGTTGATCGTCACCAGCGGCATCACCGCGTCCAGTACGCTTACGGTGGCGAGTACATTGACCGCATCTTCGACGTTGATCGTCACCAGTGGCGCGACGCTGTCAAGCACGTTGAGCGTGACGAGCGGGGTGGTGTTCTCAAGTACCCTCTCCGTCGTCAGCGCGATGACGATCTCTGGAACGATTCAAGTCATGTCGGGGATCACCGGCTCTTCGACGCTGACCATCACGTCAACCGCGATCTTGTCGAGCACGCTGTCAGTCACGAGTGGCATCAATACATCTGGTACCTTGCAGGTCATGAGCGGAGCCATCTTGTCAAGCACGCTGTCAGTGACGAGTGCGATCGTCACATCTGGCTCGATCCAGGTGATGTCTGGGATCGTGGGATCGTCTACGTTGACCTTAACGAGTCAGGCGACGTTTTCGGGCGGGGCGTCCTTCGCAAGCGCGGTGGGGGTGTCAGCGACATTGGGTGTCCAAAGCGCCGCGATCTTCAGTGCGACGCTTTCCCTCGTCAGCACGTTCAGTTTTGGAAGCTCTATTACCGCGCCATATGTCAGCACAGTGACCAGCGACGTTTCGAGTGCGGCGCAAACCGTGAGCATGGGAACCTCGTGCGTCAAGTGGATGCTGTGGACAGTCAGCGGCATTGAATACCGGATTCCGCTCTTTAGTTCGGTCTGAGCAGCCATACTACGAAGCGGAAATTCGACGGCTACGAACCGACACCAGTCTCAGCATCCAGAGAGCCTGAGCACCCTTTGTGACCGATCCGATCTGAAGGATTGAAAAAGCACATCCGCAATGCGTCTCAGAACGTATTAAGTCTGAGCACTTATTGTTACCGATTCGCTGCGGTATGCCTTGCCGTGCCCATACATATCTCAGAAGGGTCAGGGTCTGAGCGCCCATCATTCCTGCCTTACCGAGTCTGCCGTGTAGGCACGGCACTGACGGGGATCGCATACGTCTCTACCGCCAATCGTTTCCGAAAAGGCTCCTGTCCATCTTGCTTGCTGCCGTGGTGGTTGACCGCCACAAGGATGGTTTCCAGCGCGGTAATGGTCAATCCGCCTCGCCCAATCACCGCAGCCATATCTTCTGTGTGCAGGTCTACCTCGAAAATGAGCGTATTCCTGCCATAAATCCCGGTGACGGAGACCATTGATGCATGAATGACGATCGATTCAATCGTATGCGTCACGATCTGCGAGAGAAGGTCCTTCGTCGTTGACATGTGTCATCTATCTCCTATAGGGCGGATGCTGTTGTCCCGGCACGCTTGGGCGGGATGGCTGGCGCGGTTGTTGAATCATTTGACTCTCCCACCGCGAAAGCAAGGAATTCCAGCGAGTATGAATCACTGATCCGTCGGAACATGATGTCTCGATCCGCTGGAGCAATTTATTTTCAACGGAAATGCAAGACAAGTGATTCGATAGATATGGAGATTGAATAGCTATCAACGTTCCCAATAACGTAATTGCGAAAGGGAATGCCAGATATTTCTTATACACGGTCTACCTGCCAATCTTTCACGTAACAAAGGGTGCTCAGACCCTAGATTATCTGAGACATGGCTGACACAACAGTCTTTAACTATGGGGGTTGCTCATGGGCTCCAATTCATACGTAATGTCAATCTCGATTCGCGGACCAAGATGTCGTCGGGTCGCATCTTGCCGTGGCTCTGAAAAACTGACCCAGCGAGGGGAGTCATCCACCAGATAGCCTCCTGTGACCAGCGAATCTATCCCGCCCTTAAACGCGACCCGAAAATTCTCCCATTCATCCATGAGTCGTTCTCGTGGCCCAAGGACGCGTACGATGGACACCCGTGCTTTGCGCGTCTCGCGTCTCGGCAGCATGCCGAATTGCTTGAGGCACCGTCGCTGTAGACCGTAGCGTAACCAATACGATGGCATTTGGCGATTCATGCGCGGAAGTTTCCCGACATAGACGAGATGATACATCATCGTTTCCCCACGTGACCGACATGCCAATGTTGCCCGTCCATGTGACAATAGATCTGACCATGTAAAGATATCTTTGGTTCAGGCATGTCCTTACCTCCTGCGTTGCGTTGCCGCCGACCCATCGCGGACCGACGGCAACTCGGTTTGGCTTGGATTCCTACCTCCTCGATTGTCATGGGCGCCTTGTCAGCGCATCACACCTCCTTCCTGGCCGCCCCTTCGGCAAGGGATGGCCTTCTGCAGCTTCTAATCCTGTTTCTCATCTCTTCTTCCCGATGTTCGCCCGCTGGTCAGATCGCACACCACCCAACCACGAAACCTGACATCCCATGCCCACGGCTTGCGCCGCAGCGGGCGAACGTTATGCTGGGAATTGCCTTACCTTCAGGTCGTCTGGAAATTCTGTGATGTCACCACCTTTGCGGTCATGCAGAGCCAGAGGTTCCAAAAACTCTCGCACGGAACAGCCTGGAACGATATGATTCCACACCGGCTTAGCGCCTAATTGTTTGCAGAATACCTTTACTCCAGCCGCTTGGCATTGCCGCACGATGCTGCGAATCCAGTCCACATCGCAGGGACGCGCGCCTGGACCTGACTCTCCGCCAATAATCGTCCAATGCAAACCGTGACGTGCATCTTGATAACATCCATCCTCATCTGGATATTCCTGATTGAGATCGAGATTGATCGGCCCCAGCAACGGTTCGCAGCTCAGGAACCGCAAGGCCGCGGGCACCTGGAGCAAGATGGGAATGCGTTCATCAGCCCGTTGCTGGTCTTCGACGCTCACGCCCCACCACGTATTCTTTGGGGGCCAGCCCTGTGCGATGGCGCGGTCAGCTCGCTCCTCGTTTAACGGGAACGATTCACCTAGCATAGGCGAATCATCCGTCGCGGTATATACAGCCGCGAGACAATCGGAAAGCGTGTATGTCTCGACGAAGGCGCGCATCTCTATGGCGCGCTTGGTGAGGAACTGGTAAGTCTTCCATGGCGTTAGGGCGGCGGCGCCCACGATCGCCAACTTAAAGGCATCATGGATTGCGGGGTGGAATAGGTCGGTCATGTCGGCCACGAAGCACTTGCCCGGTGCCTTATGCCGGAACCACGCGGCCAGTTCCTTGACGTTCAGCCGCCATTCGACCTCATTCTCATATTTCTTGGCAAACGGGAATCCGGTCCCCAGGCGCTTGTTGATGGTCTCGGCATAGCATGCAGTACATCCAGGACTTACATGAGTGCATGCCCATCCTCGTTTACCGTCGTTTTTTCTAACAACATAGATTGGATTCGATGAGAAATCGGTCCATTCGATTGCTGTACGCTGCATCTATGGCTCCTTCATCGCCCATATACCACGACCGATATTCACAGCTGTGCCCTTTCGCTTCATCCTAGAAAGAGATATGCTAACAATCTTCCTTGATAGTCCTGATTCATGAATGATAGCTGAACATTCCATAGGGCCGCTAGAAAGAATCTGGACGATCTTATCCATCGTGGGTGATGCTTGAGGATTATGGCCAGAGAGAAATTTTCTAGGCCGTCCAGTCACATCGAACTTCGGGAAGAGTGCACTACAGCCGCAAGCACATTCAACGAAACTATTTGGTTCGCCTGGATTCTGCCGATCCCGCTCCTGTGTGCGATGTAGTTTACGATGGGCAAACCGCGATTTAGCTACGATAAGATTGTTAGGATCGTTATTACTTGGATTTTCATCATCATGATGAACTTCTTCGTATGGCAACAAAGGCCTGCCTAGTTTTGCCTCGGCCACAAGAATATGCTCATAGACATATCCCCTGACATCTGCTCGGTGATGTTCAGGTTTTTTGATTAAGACATAGCCTCGAGGATCGACGGTTCTCCCACCCTTCCATGATGGACTCTGTTCAGCTCTCAACCCGACCCGTTTAACCACGCTTATTCTCCTATTTCCGCTTTCAAATAATCGATCACTGCATCTGCCTCCAGACTTCACGTGCGATCGAGTCAGGCACCTCCCAAATGCCGAGAGCCCCTCAGCATACGATCGCCTCAGGGAAACAGATGGGATTGGAGAACGGCCATGCCCACCGCCCCGGCTCGTAATTCCCGAGCAAGCATTCCTGTTCTTCGATACGAGAAATGACCTGGATAGTCGGTTCTGCCTTCTTCAAAAAGGCTACTCCGACGATATATCCCAATGGCAATTCATCGGCGCTCGATTTCCCCGTCAACGTGAGCGCTTTGCGCCAGGGATCGCGCAAGCACAAGGCTCGAGCCTCTGGCGGGAAGCGTCTCGCGGTATGAATCGCCAACCACTGATTTTCTGCGGCTCGCGAGGGACGCCATGATCGCGTTTCCCATGCTTTCACGCCGCACGCAACGAGCGTCCCCCAGGGTTCAGTCATGCTGATGGCGTCAAGCACATGCGCTCTCCTTAATCCCCACACGCCGCGAGTAGGATCATGATCGCAAAACAACCACACATGCATTGACTTGCGTCCCACTCATCTTGAACGCGCCAGACAGTAGGTGCAGCTCATCGATGACTTTGTCCTCATACCACTCTCGGAATGCGCGGTATTTTCCCCCAGATCGAAAGAATGCCCCTTCGCCCATTACCGAGACCAGCACGCCACCTGGAACGAGAAACTCATAAGCATGCCGGACATGGTCGATATCTTGCCCTGCCTCGAATAGGGGATTCATGTAAACCCTGTCGAAACACGTCTCTATCGGTCCATGCGCATGATGCTCTCGATAACTTCGCCCAGGAATGCTTAACAGGAAATCTCTGCCAAACGTCCAATACCCTTTTCCCATGAGGATCTTCTCCCGGGATATGTCTCGTTCGGCACATACGATACGATCTTTTGCTTCTGGCCACCGCGCGCAGATCGCATCGGCAATGGCTCCTTCCCCGGCGCTTGGCTCTAAGATATGCCCCTCCCCGATGCCTCCCAGATCTAGCATCTGTTCAATCACGGCGGGCGGGGTTGGGAACCAGCCGTCTCTGGCGACGGCGAGGTTGCTGCCGTTCATCACATCTGCAAACGCTTCGCGCGGGTCCTTCGTGAAGATATGCCCCTTGGCAAAACGATTCCATTTTCCGCCCAACACCTCCAACACCTTGTTGACCCGTTCATACAGCTTGCGCTCTAGTTGCCCTGGCGGGAGTATCAGCGTGAATTGATCGTCCATAGGCGAAATCGTGCTGGTTCGCAGCACGGCTTGCACATCATCGTCGATTTTGATAGTCTTTTGCAACATGTCGATGCCTTTTTACGCGTTAATCGATTAATCGGCTTAGTTCAACGTCCCCTGCTCAGGCGTGTTGGCTGGACGGGATCGCCGTGGCCGCTGCCGGTCGAGGCTCTGGCGGCAGGTCTGGTAGACCGTCTGGGAGAGGCGATATCGAGGGGCATCCACAGGGGATTCAGGATTGCGGTATGCCTGCAGGATCTGCTGGATGTCCTGCAGCGTGCGGGCGCCTGCGCCTTGCGCATCGTCCAGCAATTCCTGCACCTGCTGCGCCGTGGCGAATTCCCCGGAAGGCGGTTCTGGCTCAGGAATCGTGGAGGGGTCCGCTGGCGATGCGGCGTCCGCCTCCACGCCATGTTCCGGGTCGGCAGATGGCGCGGCAGGCACAGACATCGTAGGCGCAGATTCAGACGCCTTAGATTCTGCCATGGCGAGCTTCTCCGCCATGCGCTCGGCCTGGGATGGCTTCGTAGCCTGGGCTTCGACTGCCGGGAAAAGAGCGCTTGCGGCTTCCTGTCCTGTTTGGATCGCCTTCAGATCGCCGCGCAACCGGACGAGGTCGTCTACGGTCAACGCCGTCACCGCTGCGTAGTCAAACTTTGCCAGTACGCTGGCCTCGCTGACGCCTTGCTTCTTGAGTTCGCCGATGGCGAGTTGCCTTGCGGCTTCGACGCTGTGCCGCTTGATGTAGCCCTCGATCTTGTTGCGTACGCCGGCCTTGGCGGCTTCGATGCCTTGATCGATCAGCCATGCGGGCAACGCATTCAAGACGACGTTGCGCGTCGCCTTGGATGCGCCGATCTGGAAGCGCACGTCGGCTTTGCGCTCCTCGTCCATCTTACCATACACTACCCACTTCTTCGACTGGCGGAAGGGGCGAGAAAGCGTGAAGCCCGTCTCCAGGTCGATGAAAACGGCCACGAAGATATAGCTCGTCAGCGTCTCCTGTACCGGCTGCTGGTCCACGGCGCAGTTGCCATAGCAGCGAGCCGCTGCCAAGGCCAGATCGACTGACGGCCCCTCGATGTGGTCATTCCCCGTGCCCCAGGCATAGAAGGCCCCCTCCCCCATGAGTTCGCACTCTTCGATGAACCGCCGCTGCACCAGCTTCAGGCTGCGGGGCTGCTGCGGCGCGATGGCCGTCACGTATCCGCCCATCCGGACTTGCTGGGCCGGCATCATCTCTCGAGGCATCAGCGACTTGACTTCTGTCTCGATAACATCCACGCTCTGCTCATCCCCCACTCCATCGAACATTTCCACGATGAATCTCCTCTCCTTATGTTTCGCTGCCATTCGATATGACATCTCTGCCATTAAACTGCGTCAAGAATCGACGACTTCCCGCTTTCCTCTCCGTAAATGCCTTGATGAGTTCTGGAGTGGCCCCTAAAAATCGAGCGAGTCTTTCCCAGTCTGGTTTCGAGGATTCCTCGCTCGCGGTCCACGTTACGGATCCCCAAGGACCGCGCAACCCCGCATGGTCACCGATCGCTGCTTTTAATATGATTTTGGCTTTCTCTATCTCTTTGTCTCGCTGCTTGTGCTCGGGAACAAGCCGTGCTAGCGTGTCTAGCCACGGGAACAGGTCTTCGCCAGCCGTAAGCAGCCTGGCATCCTTGTCGCGGGGATAGCGTGCGTCCAAATCCAGCTTAGCCACTTCATCCGGTGATAGGACCGGTGGCACATGCTTTAGCACGTGCTTATGCCAGAACTCGTAGCCTTTCTCGAATAACGCGCGCTCAAGCCGTTGATTCCGCTCCAAGTGGTAAACGCGGAAATCGCTGCCGCCGATCAGGACGGCGATATCCCATTCATCGACATCGGTCAACAACATGTAATGCGCGCATTGCATCAAATAGTGTGGTGGGATCTCGTCCCCGCCCTTGCCCCACTGCCTGGCATTGTGGCTGACTGTCGTCTTCAGCTCGACCCCCCGCGCTTGCCCAGTAATGACGCGGTCCGGCGTGCCGAGCACCCATCGATGGTCCGGATGCCGTTGAAAGCCAGGCTTCGTGAGCGTGGCCCCTTCCTGAGCCTCATACAGCGCGGCGACTACGGGCTCCATTAACCGGCCCAGCAGCATCGGCAGGTTCATCGCCTGGGGCAGGGCCAGCCGGAGCTTGTCCTCATAGACGTGCAGCGCGGTGCGGTATGGATTGACCCCGACGACCGCGCCTGCGTCACTCCCTCCCAGGCCGCTGCGACGTAGTTCCAGCCATGTTGCCTCATCCATGCGATGGCCCTTCCGCAGATGTATGTTCTGCAAATCCATGACGCTTGAGCAATCTATTGAGTGACCGCCGCGAGATGCCTAATTGCTCGGCGATCGCTGGTTTCTCGCCATTGGCGCAAAACACAGCATGCAAGAGCGCATCACGTTCCGCCTGTCGCAACGCCGCCTTGAGGTTTTGGAACTTTGGGCTAAGCAGGGTTTGTTCCATGAATGAGTTCCTTTTGGATATCTTCAAGGATAGAGACCATCGCCCGTTTTTCGATTGTCTGGATAGAACCGAGTACCTCGAAAAACAAATGTTGGCGATTAGACAAGTCATCGATGGGCACCACAGCTTCAATCGGTTCTCTGCTGCCTGGCAAAGTTCGGACGAATCGGCTGATGTGTCGACCGTATCTTCCCTCATCGGCCTCTTCATGCCAGCCGTGCGTTTCGAGGTATGCCACGACCTTCCCTGGCATCAGACTGTTGACTTGTGCAATGTATTGGCTTCCCGTCATGCGCCATGACCCCTCTTTTCCCCTTGCGTTGTCTCCGATCTTCGCGTAAAATACCTTTTGACCGTAGCGCTACCTTTACTATAAATCGTCATGGGAGAAATGTCAATAGTTTTTTTATGGTGACTCAGTCCATGCTCATGTCAGACCTTCTACGGCAATACGGCATCATCTGGCCCAGGGAACTCTCTCGCGTGCTCGGCTGCAGCCGGCAAAGCGCGTCGATGTACCTGCACGGGAAGACGGACATTCCTCGAGACGCGCTCCTCATTCTACATGTCCAAAAAGGCATCCCGCTTGACTTGCTCGTGAGCGCCAAGCGGAAGCTGGTGTTGCCACGTTTGGGTCGCCCGCCCAAGATCCGCCCTGCCCAATAAAAAGGCTGTGTTAGTTTGCGCTGAGCGTACTCCACCAGCTTCCACCGCGCGTAATAATTTCCACAAAGCAACCCGCGTGCCGACGCAAGCAGGGCAACGGAAGCCAGACTACGCGCAGTGGATATTCCTGGTCATGGCCATCATCCAGGCACAAGCCCATGACTTCAGTCGTGGGTGGCTGACCTCTTCTCTCGCAACATCACCCGTGCCCGCGTGCACTCCTCGCAGCGCGCTTTCTCGCCGATGCACATATGCTGCTCGAGATAGGCCTGCAGCAGGCTCAGCGCCTCGGCTAACTGTTTGTGCAATGTCAGGAAGTCCACAATGCGGAATTTGACCCTCCCCATGGCTAAAGCCAGGGGATTCCTGTGTGCGACATCACTGTCGCGCTCGTGGCCCAGTCCATGCCCGGAAAGAAGATCCCTGTTGTCCACCAACTCCCCTCCTTCCTTACCGCTGGCTTTCCTCGCCAGGTTCGCAGGACTACCGAACGATGCGGGTCAGTTCCAGGTGGATGGCGTGAGGTCTATCCGCGTGTTCATCACAGCGACCGGACCGCCTTGACGGCTATTGTCTCGGGTCTATCATGAACAGTACGAGTGACCCCTCTTACGTGTCTGGTTTCGGCTTCATCAGTGGTCACTCCTCTAAGACACGGCTTGACCCCATGGCTGAAGCCAGGGGGTTGCGCCGCCTATGTGCTCATCCCACGCCCTCCGCTGGTGACGCCAGTTGCGCAAACGCGTGATGGGCATCGCAGCTGATCCGCGCGAGTAGCTCCAGGAGGAATTGAATCGAGATGGCCAGATCCATGCCAGCACTCACGAGATCCTCGACCGTCGCCGCCTGCGTCGGGTCGCACATCGTGTGAATGTCTCGTAGCGTATTGACCAGGATTGGCGACATCTCGGCTGCGACCCGGGGCGCCAGGACCCAGGGGATTTCAATCTCCTGATCGACTTGGCCCGCCTCGACGGTGAACAATTGCACGAGGTTCTCGTCATACCGAACGACATGCAACTCTCTGTTCTCCCCCAATGGAAAGGTGGCCATGATCTCATTTCTCCTCTTCTCGTTCAAATCCTCACGGCTGCGTGTCGTGCGCGTGCCGCGAGTCTTTCCCTGGCGGTTATTCTCCGCAGACAGCCGGCATGGTACGCGGGTACTGGGATTTCATGGCGCGTCTTCACGTTCTGCACGAAGATGAACTCTTTCTCCTCAAACGGCTGCCAACAATTCTCACAGACAGCGCCCTTGAGCCAGGGACAGCTCTTGAAGCTGCTCCGGATAAACGGATGGAAATTGAACGTGACGTGTTCCCACGTGAGCAGGTCCCCGAATTCCCGATAGAGTGAAGTGCGTGAGATGTCCAGCTGCTTGAGCAGCGTGGCGATCGTCGGGTGATCACGCATGTGCCATAGGAGAAACGCGCGTCTTGCGGCCTTTTGGAATGCGGGCAACGTCATGTCCAGATCTATCGGTACGGGTAGCGCCAACACGCCTTCTTGTATTGGTTCGATTGAAATGTCTGTTCCGTTGCTGACGGCGTTCATGTGATTCCCCTCCTTTGGTTAGCGATGGCGTGGCTGGGTGATGATGCCGTACCCCGGCGCCGACGGTTGGGCATCCAAGAGCGCCCGGCACGGATCGCACAAGCGGTTGTAAGAACCTTCGGACTGGAAACGCCGGTCGCACCGCAGGCACGGTCGGGTCTTCGTCTGCCTTACCCGAAGCGGCGGCGCGGCCATGCCGACCTTTCCTTGCACGGCCAGGACGCTGCCCTCCCACGTGCCCCAGCGCGCCAGGAACGTCTTGACGTGATGCTTGCCCCCAAGCCGCTTGTAGAGCTCGGCTGAGCACTGACAGTAGCGTTTGCCATGGGCCAGCGCCAGCACGCGGCGCAGGTCCGCCAGCAGCTCGGCGTCGCTCAGGCGGTGGTGCGGCACGATGCCGGATATGGCGGACTTGGTGCGCATGGTTATGGTCCTCCTTTACTCGAATCGTGCCATTCTTGCTGCATCATAAGCCAAGAGCAATTTCGGATGATCGTATGTGTACCCTTTATCGAGATTGCCTCCATGACGTGGGCATTTTCCAAGGCAACAATCGTCTTCAGTTAACGCTATCCCGTTGTCCGTAACTCTTTCTGCGCAGCCATGACACATCTTGCAAGGCAGACGATCTGACCGCCCGTTGAACTGGATGCCAAGTGTCCCGCAATCCTGGCATATGCACCAAGCATACGCATTATCCCACGAACCCTCCGGAAAGAATGCTTCGGCTGAGTCCGTATCCCAATGGCCAGGATCGTTTGGAATCGTAGGGTAAAATAGATAGACCATCTTCTCTGTAGACGAAGCGAGTAATGCGCATTTTCGCGATTCGTCTTCCGATGGCATTTGTCCTTTGATCTCGACCCAAGACTCTTGATTAGGCAGCCAGAAGTCCGGCAAATATAGAACTTCGTCCAGCTTGAATCCTTCTTTCTCATATTCGTAGGGAATGCCGAGGTAGCTGTAAAAAACAGCCCATCTCGCTTCAAGCCGCGAACGAAATTTCCGTCCATCATGGATCGTGTCGATGGCCCTAATCATATTTGTTGTCTCCATGCCGATTCACTTGCCCAATCTCGGACAATCGTCCTGTCTCGGGATGATAGCGTAGCTGCACTACCCCAGGTCTCCCGATATCCCTGAAGCGAATCTTCTGGATATGCACCTTCACGACGTGGCTATCCTCTTTCACGTCTCGCCAGATCGACAAGATGTTGTCGGCTTTGTTATACCAGTGAGCTGAGCCGTGCGTATCATAAGCCGTCGGGACAGGATACGTGCCATCCGCTTCTTTCTGTAGCTTGGTCGGATGGGCGACGATCCAGACGTGCAGGTCATAGCGCCGCGTAAACTGCCTGATCTGCGACAGGCACGAGCTGATATATTCGGTCTCGTTCATCCCAGCCGGGCGGTGGTGGTCGAGTTCGTTGAACGGGTCGATGATGAGTCCCTTGATCCCGGAGCGGAAGACTTCGACCTTTGCGAGTTCGAGGATATAGGAAAGCGTGGGCGTTTCTTCCTGTGGCAACAGAAACCGGATATAGGTGTCGAGCCAATCAATGGCATGATGCACTTCGGCTTCTAGCATCCGTCGGTTCGGTCCCTCATAGAACGGCGCTCCCGAATACAATTGTGAGAGCATGGCGATGTACCGCTCAAGCGGTTGCTGCTCAGGGACACACATGGCAAAGGGCCATGCGGTGGCCTGGATGAATTGGATGGCCATGGCTGAGAGGATCGAGGACTTTCCATGAGAAGGAATTCCAGAAATCAGCGTCCATTCGCCTGTCCTGATCGTGTAATGTTGGTCGAGGTTGGTCCAGCCAGTGCTCAAGCCACATGCATGTCCTCGGTGATACAGCGCCAAGACCGCATCGCGAAGGCTGCCAGGAGTGATGATGCCGTCGATGGGATATGGTTCGGCATGCTCGATGCATTCACGGAGAACTTCGACGCCGTAGCTTATGAGCACGTCGTTAGCATCTTTGCATTCGCTGGCCCACGTGACCACAAAACACTTCTCCGGTCCGAGTCGTCGGGCGAGTTCCTTCGCCAGCGTTTGGCCTGGAAGATCATTGTCTACAGCAAGGACGTGTCGTCGAATCGGCGAGAGGATCTCTTCGGCACCCTGCAGAAAACCAAATTTGGTTTCGTAATTCTTCGTGTTCGGCGCTGGCGCGCCGTCTGGAACGGACACCACCGATGGAAATCCAGCAGTCGCTAACGAGAGTGCATCGATTTCGCCTTCGCACCAAATCAACGTGTCGCCGTGGATATCGTCCATTCCATAGAGGATGCGTTCAGCGCCTGCATCCATCCGGAAATTCTTGCCTTCCAGCGTCCGGTACTTGTGGTTGATGAGCTCGCCTGCGCGATAGTACGGGAACGCGATGGCGTCGGCCTCTTCCTCGGTCTGCGGAAAATAGGCCGTGGTCAAGCTGATGCGATAGCGTTGGACGATCTCCCATGGGATGCCGCGTCCCTCGAACCATTCTGGCAGTCCTGATTTGACGGTTTGTGGTGCCGCGTCCGGTCGGCGATACACCTTATGGCGTGGAGGGGCCGACCGATTCTCCTCTCCGCGCTGTATTGATCCTGACCAGTCGCAGTGATGACAAAACCATATGCCTTTGTCGATATTGACGCTCAGGCATGGAAATCGGCTTTTCTTGCGGCTAGCCGAACATTGGGGGCATGTGATGTGACGCTCGGCGCCAGAGCCTCTTGCGTTGGTAAGATCGATGCCATAATCGCTGAAAGTCTTCATATGACGAGTTTGTCCTTATCTGTGATGGCGGGTTTACCTTGCCGCGCCATCGGTTTTTTGGCTTGTTCAATGATCCGGTTTCTCCATGTTTTTGACCAATCGGTCCTCTTGTTTCTGGATGTTCGAGGTAAGCTTGTCCAGTAATTGCAGAATTCTTCCGTTTCAAGGTTGAGATTGACGTAGTGATCAAATCCATTAGCTTTAGCCCAAGAGATATCATCTGCCGAGGGTGTCCATTTATTTGGGAGAAAGGTTGCTCGAGTAATATCGGAGGAGGGTAGAGTTGGGAAGTCGCCGTTATTTGCCCCTCCGATTTCCAGGAGGGGAACGTTTATGATAGGGTTGGTTAGGATAGGATAGGATAGGATAGGATAGGTATTCAAAACTGTTTCCAGAACTATTTTGAAATTGTTTTGAAACTGTTTTGAAACTGTCAATAGAGAAACAGCTAACTCTCTGTAAAAATTGACAGTTTTTGGAATTTCTCTGAAACACCGTTCGACGTTTATTCCGACATTTGGGTTGCGGATGGGATTCCAGCGCAAGAAGTTCGGAAGGAAAACGCACTCAGCCGTTTCGTCATACTTTGCGAAATCGATTTCAAATAGTTTATTGAACTGTTTTGAAACCGTTTCGGAAGACCATCCAAGGTCTGCTTGGATATAGCCCTTTGGCAAGAAATATGCCCCGAGCGCATTGCTATGCGGACCGGTCACCAAATAGTACGCCAGCAATTTAGCCTGATCTGGGAGGGGCTTTATTTCTGGATTGATCAAAAAACTACACTGCATTTGGCCATATTCCCGCATAGCAGCTTCCCCTTTCACACGAGTTGCTGCTTATCGTGGCGAATCCTTGCTATGCGTGGTTGCCGTTGATCGGGTACCCCAAACGTGTCGCCTCGGCTTTGGCCAAGCGCGCTACGACATCTTTGAGCTGCTCTCCCATCATGGCCCCGATGATCTTCAGCAGCCGATGGGTTTCAACGCTGACGGATGCATTGGCGTATACCGTCTTCATGGTGGTCCTCATGATAAGAGCCTCCCATTTATTGAGCGACGTCTTCCGACAATACCGATATAATAAATTTCTTAGATATAATTGTCAATATATTTTTTTCCGCAGCGTCTCGACAACCTGCTCGCGGCAGGCTTGATGGCGCGAACCGAGTGAAAAGACCCGTCCGAACGCGCAGGCCCACACAGCTCCGAAGAGCAGGCTGAGGCCGATCCATCCGCCGACGATCCACATGATCGTTCGCATCATGGCTGTCCCTCCCGTCTCGTCAACATGAGCCTTTTCCCTCGATCAGCTGCTTCAGCTTCTTGATGATCCAGGCAGCATACGAGATCATGGCACCAGATGGCATATCCTTGTCCTGCGAGCGGCGCAATGACGATCCGCAGCGCATCAAGATCGCGCAGCGTCAGGGCAAACGTCAGCAAAGCAGTCAACGATTCGGCCATGCCGTGCAGGATGTAGTGCTGACCCGCAAACATGGCTTCGTCGCCGAGGCGGACGATAGGCTTGGTCATGGCTCGCTCCCCTCCTTCTCCAATGTCTCGTCAGCCATCTTGTCGATCACGGCCCACATGGGCAGATGTACGCCGGTTTGTTTCAGGATCATCAGTTGTAGATCCCGTAGTTTCTGCCGCGTGCTCGGCAGGATTGCCATCGTCACGTAGCCTTCTTCGTTGCTGTGCTTGATCTTGGCCATGCTTCCCCCTTCAGGGGGAAGGAGCTCTCCTCCCCCGGTCGTGATCGATTAAAACGGGATCTCGTCGTCTTCGTTTTCGAGCAGACAAGGCACTCGTGGACGTGTCAGCTCTGCATGGAGTTGCTGCAAGTCGTGGTTGTGATCCTGTAGACACCACGCCCGTGCCTTCTCAAGTCTCTCCTCCCAATGCCTTGCCTCTTCGCCAGATTCAACGCTCTGGCACAGCATTTCGATCTCATGGTTCGTGATTTCTCCCAAAGTCTTCCTCCTTTACGCTTCTTCCTCGACAAACCTGATGCCGCGCGTGGGTTCCGCTTCCAGCATCTTGTTCAAGCTTTCCCGTACCTCCTCGAACCCCATGCGGATGGCCGTGCGTGCCGATGGGCTGTTCCGCAGTTCTTCGTCCGTCCGTTCGCCGAAGATGAATTTCGCCTGCTCGATGACGGCCTGGAGCTCTGCGTCGTCGGTCAGATTCCTGGCATTGAAGGTGGCCAGGAAGTCCTGGATGCGGTCGGCGAATCCGTCCCGGATGGCGCGCCTTTTGCCGTCGGCCTTGCCCGTGAGCTGCGTCACGGCGTGGTCTACCAGTTCCAGCATCCCTTCCCGTAAGGCGAGCCGGATGTCTTCGGTGGCATCGCTCCAGTATTTCTCCGCCTTCTGGCGCTCGCGCTCAAACATGGCCCGATCGATGTCGCGCAGGTTCCCCGGGAGTCCCAGGTTGACGTACTGCGTGCGGAAGCCGAACTTCGTCTCGGCCACGTCCGGAGGCGAATAATCCGCCTCGTCGAATAGGTCGCCCAACTTCTCCCGCGCCTGGTCCAGCAATGACGGGTAAACGGCCAGGAATTGGTCAACCAACGCTTCCCGCAGCTCGGCGTAGGCTTCGATCTTCGCGTCCACCTCGTGGATGAGCGCGATCGGCAAGAGGTACATCCCGGCCCGCATGGGGAACGGCAGGCACTTGGTCGCGAGATACGTCTTGATCTGGCTGTCGAGCGCGGTGATGGCGCGGTATTCATCTCCTTCAAACAGGCGCTTGGTCACGTTGATGCTCTTCGGATCTGGCTGGCGTAAGAGCTCCGTGGCTGTTGGCTGGAGCAATCCATTGTTCGAGGTGATGCGAACTGGCTCGTCGTCGGCTGCTTTGACCTCGATGCGGCGGGAATCCACCTTGCGCTGGCGCCCAAGCAAATGGAACGACACGGCCAGGACGACGGCCTTCTCCAGCAGCCGCGTTTCGGCTTCCACCACTGGGGCAATCTCTTCTACGGCTGTATCTTCTATGGTCACGTCTTCAAACGGCATGGGGATCTCCTTTCCATGAGGTGAAACACAAGGCTTCCACCGTGAACCTGGAACGTGCCACGATATGTCCATTGCTCAGCATCTGGGAGTTCCCGTCCCGTCGGGAGAACTCGGAATGCATGTAGATACGTGGGGGCATCTGGATCAAGCAACGCCCAAAACATGGGCTCGTCGCGTTGCATCTGTACGGTCAACACTTCTGCTCCTTCCGGCATTTCAACGGTGAATTCATCGGTAGCTGGAATAGGATATTTCCATACGACCTTTCCGCTCATGCCGCTCCCCTCTCTGCAAAATGGATGCAGCCGAAATCGCCGCGCACGCGCCAATCGATCTCCTGCAGGAGAGTTTCTGGGACATTGGCATGGCGCAGCAAGGCAAACCCGAACACCATGAGTTGTTTTCTGACCATCGGCGAATCGCAGATCCCCCATTCCTGCGACGGTCTCTCGCCCATGGCCGATTTCATGCGATAGAATCGACAATCTACGCATCGCATGGCGCATATCCTGCGAACGTATCCCAATGCGCCTGGATATATGCCACCTCGAACTTCAGAGCATCCACTCGTTGCTCGAACGTATGCGGGATCACCGTGCCATCCCGCAGCGTGATGGTCCAGCCTTGTTTAGTTGAATCCCATTCGATCGTGCTTGCCCGGCTGACCTCCAGGAAGCCAAGGGCGCATAGGTCCACCGCCTCGGTATACAGCGTCGTCACATCTCCGTTCGGGGCAATGTTGAAGAGCCAGTCCATATCAACCCTCCAGTTCGCCGGATTTCAGCTCTCGGCAAGGCGGCGTAGATCCCAACGGAGCAAGCGATAACGTCTTCGGTTGTTCACGATCGAATATTCGATGACACGACCGGCAGAGCCATAGCACGTCAAGCGGCTTTTGATAGTCTAGATGCGCCGCCTCAATGACGATTCCGATTGCTCCGCATTGTTCGCATGCGTTTGAGCGCGTTAGCACGCCGCGTGCGAGAGCCCTTCTCACGGCTTCACCGACTTTGTTGATGATTCTTTTTCGATGCATGTTCTTGTTTCGCCATCACTTATTGATGGCAGCAGATCGCTCAGGATGGCGAAGCCGTTGCTCTCTCAAGTTCATTCTGTGAGTTAGTCGCCGGCGTTCCTCATTTGCTACATGCCATGCTCTCAATTGAAGCCCCGTGCATGTCTTGCACCAACTTAAAAGCCTACCATTGCCTCTCCGATAAAATTCCGAGTTAGGCTTAACGATATGACAGTGAGTACAATTCTTCATATCGCCTCCTTTTCGTGCGGTTTTACGCCACGACATGAAGAGCACACCCATGCATCCCAAGGCACGGTAACAAAGCGCAAAGTCTCAGCCATTTTTCTGCACCAGCCGCAGATACCTTCAGCATAATCCAGGTTGCCGATCATAAATCCTCCTCATCGGGCAATCGCCTTTCTGGTTGTCCTTCCAATCGGGCAATGAAGTTGATCGCAGCGAATGCCGCCTTGAGCCATGCCTTGGATGGATTTTTGTCACGTTCCTGTCCTGCGCGATACATCTGATAGATTTCAGCTTGCAGCGCTATCGGCACTTGATTCCAATGTGTCAGACACATGAGGTGTTTCGGCCAGACATCGACGGCACAACCAATCACATGGCAGGTATGGGCCATCGTCATCCTCCGATCTGATGCTGTACCTGCGTAGCCGACTGGTAGTACTCCGGCTTTTTACTGCCGCCGGTCTTCACGCCGAGCGCCTCTTCGATAGCTTTGGTGGCTTCCGCACACTCGGCGCCCTTGAAGCCCATGGCCTCGATGGTAATTTCACCTTCGAGGTCGATCTGCACTACGATGTGCTTGATCATCAAACTGCTCCTTTTGGAGACCCCGGCGTTCACGCCTGGGGAGGAAAAAAAGGCTTGGATCGCGTTTCGGCCCTTCGAACCTCCGCAGACAGCGTTTGCAACGACGTCGTTTGCGCATTAAAATCTCCCGGTTATTACTACGTGCAGCGTCCCGTTCGGCTGCACCTGGCGGATCAGGCGCATACCCTTGCGCTGCGCCTCAAGCCGCAAGACAGCAAACGCGACTTCTTGTTTGAAGCGGCCGTAGTTTCTCCCGAGCTTCGTGTCCCAACCGGCGACCATGTCGTCGGCCACGAGCGCGAAGGTTCCATCGCCTTGCCGCTTGAGCCCGACGCTGTACCGGTCATGCGGCTTCGGCAGCTCGATGGTGTAATCGCATTCATCTGACTGTTGGCTGTTGTAATACCGCGCCCGTCCGCCTTCGCGCAACACGACGCCGAGCTCATGACAGGCCATGCGGATGGCTTCGATGGACTTCATCTGGCTCTTGATTTGAGCTAAATGTGACGTGGGAGTCTCTCCTTTTATCGCATGCCTGCGGCCTGCAAGGCCGCTGCAACATGCACGAATACTTCACGCACCGTCAAAAGCATCGGAAGCATGAAGAAACCGATGAGCACTGCCGAGATCATGAGTCCTGCCAACGTTTTCACGAGCCTTCCTCCAATTCCCCTTTGCCTTCCCCTCGGAGCCATGCGTCCACGCGCGCGGGCGAACCCCAGCATGCAGAGGGCAAATGGGAGTACATCAACTTGGCGAGCCTGACGATGCTGCGCAGGTTCTCGTCGTCGGCGGCGCAGACGGCCAGCACGAAATCGTTCACCAGGCATGCGCGCAGGAACCCGCCGGTCGGGATGCGCTTATTGACGTAGAGGCGCAACGCCTCCAACGTCAATTCCGGGATCTGTGTTTCACGCTGGAAATGCTCAATGACCCGTTCCTGGAAATCGGTGACATGATTCATGTGACCCCCCCTCTGTTTTGTGTTCATTGCTAGTTTCCACCTACCAATATAATATATAACATGTCGCTGTTTTTGTCAATATGTTTTTTACCTTTTCTTCAGTTTTGCACGCTTGGCCGCGTCCGATTTCGGTTTGCGTATCGCATCGTGCCGCAGCTCCGCCTTGCAGTACGAGCAGATGTAGACATCGACTGATCCCGGCACGGCGAATTCATACCGGCATGGATGGCACGCGAAGAACGACCAGGATTCCAGCTCAGGCATCATGGGCTTTTTCTATTCGAACAGGATTAGCTGTTCGATGCGTGCCGCGTTAATGCGTTCAACTAGCGCGGCTTTCTCGGCCGGGTGCTCTTCCGGCTGTGCTGCGATGACCTCCTGGTACGGTTTCTCCATCGGCCCGAGCTGGCCTGCGAATTCTACCAGCTTTGCAGCGGTAGCCGGAGTAATCTGCAGCGCGTCTAGGCCGTAGAGCCGCATATTGAGCTTGCACATCTCGACGCAGAGGGGATCGATGTCGATCCCGTAATACTGGATATAGCCGATCTGGGAGAGCCAGAGGGGATGGCAGGCGGCAAAGGCCAGCAGCATGATGCCGCTGCCGACGCATGGATCGATGACCTTGATGGGCTGAATCTTTGGTTTGATGAGGGGACATGCCTTCTGTAGCCACCAAGCGAAGGAATCGCCGTGATCATCGGGTGCTTGACTGACGATAGCTGTCGAAAACGTCATGGCCTGCAGCAGGGGGTCCTCCTGGACGATTCTTTTGACCTTGGCGTGGAACTCCGCGACGAGGTTCCCCGCCTGCATCTTCGCCATCATGAGCGAGATGTTCCAGGGCGTGAAATACTGGGCGTTGTAATTCCACTTGTTGGAACGTCCGGAGAACAGGTCCATGTAGACGGAGCCGATCACATCCGGTCCGCCGATGCTGTCCGTACTGGCGGGATCTGGGCCGAACTGGCATGCTTCCAGGAGCACGCCGAACCCGTGGGCGAACGCCTCCAACGTCTGCGGAGAAAACCGACCCGTCGTTTTCTCCCACCGTGCCTTGGAATCCTCCGGCACGATCGATTCCCTCGTGACGGCGTAGTGGAGATGGCATGGCAGTTCTTCAAGCGCCAGATTGCAGGCGTCCACGAAGCCCCGAAATAGTTCTACCGGACCGTAGGCGTCGAACGTCTTCTGCAGCATGGCACAGAGTTCTTTGACCGCTTTACCGTGTGTCATGTGGGCATTTCCTCGAATAAACGCGGCGGTTGGTGGATCTCTCTCGGGTTCATCGTGGCGATCACGAGTGACGGTTCACCATCCGGCATGTCAGTGAGGGCCTCCCATCCGCGGCGCAAAGGGTTCACTTCCATGGCGCCCCACAGGGTCTCGACTTGGAATCCGTCTGCGTATGCGGCATTGACCAAGTGCCAGCGATCGCCGTAGGAGGACCTGAAAAGGACCATGGTGATCCGTTCAGGGGAGGCAGCAGTGTACCGCCAGCGCGTCCGCTCATAGGCAACGACACGATGTGGCGGGAGTGAGGCCAATACCTTCGCTATCTGCTCATCGGTCACATGACCGATCTGCATTGCCGGGAACATGTAGTGCAAGATGTCCTCGGTGATCTCTTCTCCGGCGACGAACCATCGCCGCTTTGCGAGGTAATGTCCGTTCGTGAGCCATGCGGGATGCAGGCGGAAATCTTTAACGAGCCAGTTGCCGATGAGTTCCGTTGTAAGCGTGGCTTTCATCGATTTCTCTCCTCCTTTCTGGCGGCAGGTTTCAGGACTTCCCGCGACTTCCGCTCGAACGCGTCGTCCGTCGGGGCATCGATCAGCTTCAGATCGACCATGACGCGCAGCATGATGTCACGTCCGCCGCGACAGATTTGCTTATTGTCGGCAGTGTGGCAAAGGTGTTGAGATTGCAAAGTAACTATTTTCCGCGTGTATTCTATCAGGGCTTCAGGATCTAATTCCACGGGCGTTCGGCCTGCAAATGGGCAAGTACGGCATGGTTTAGTTTTTACCGGCATGGTCATGGCGTTTATCTTACGTGTTCTATGCATTATTGTTATTCTCCATTGGGAAATTTAACCGCGCAAACTCACCGAAATATGTTTGAGCAGCTATGTCATATGCAAGAGCAGCCTCTGCATCAACCGCAAACCATCCAAGATGCATATACTGTCTTCTGACTCTTATATATGCCCTATATTTTCTTTTAACCTTGCTCCAAGAAACACCTTTAAAATTTGATGACGTATTGTTTTGCTTGCGACTATTACCTCCATTCTGTGTTTGTGTCGCCGATCGTAAATTGTTCTTTTGGTTATTTAGCCCATTGACGTCGATATGATCAATACCTTTAGTTCCCATAATTTGGCAATGCATATAAATGATAGTCCTGTTCTCGCCAGGTTTGGCTCGCTTAGCATAGCAATTCCTACCATTCCTATGAAGGCACCAAGTGTATCGAGACAGTTCTTCATAATCCTCATCATCTACCTGTGCGATCATTCCTTGCGTAAGCAGTATCATTTTCACGGTACTAATCCTTCCCAAGGGCCGATAATACAAGTCCGGCTATCTTCTTTCGAGAGCATTAGCACGAGAAATGTGTTGCCATCGCGATAGGCCCGAACCGCGCGATGGATCCCATCCACGATGACGTACACGACCAGGCCCTGGTCGAGGATCGGTGCGGCGATACCGTGCACGGCGAGATCGGCCCGCGCCACGGTGGCCTCATCGTATTCGTAGACCTCGGCGACGCGCCGGAGCTGGTCGCGCGGTACCTCGTTCCAGCCTTCTGCCCGTCCCTGGGCGATGAGTTGCTTAACCTTGGTGATGTTCCACGTCACGGAACCTTCTGACCATTCGTACGTGTACATCTCCGTCGCGCGGTCTACTTCCCCGCTGGCGATGCTGTGCAGGATGTGATCGAGCATCGCTCGATTGTAAGCGTTCATGCGCGCACCTCCATGGTCGGAAGATGATAGAGGCAGCCGCATGGGCACAGCGCCTCGCAGGTGTCGGCGAAGAACAGCAGCGTCCGCGTGTGTCCGTTGCCGCATTGCGGGCATGCCTTTTCACGCGGGACGAGCGGCGCACCGTGGAAGCGATGGCAGCTGGCGCAGTAACGATGCTCGGCATCGTGGGGAGAAAGGCAGGTCTTGCCGCAGAGGAAACAGGTGATGGCACCCTGAGAGGTGATGTCGGTATCGTGGCTCACGCGCGGCTTCGAAAGCTGGCCGTGGCCTAGTTCCATCATGGTTTCGGCTTCGTACAGCGAGAGGCCCGCGCGAAGTCGGGCGCGCCGACTTGGATGCTCCGGGTTATCGTAGAGCCAACCTCGGAGCGCCTGGATAGTGTCAAGCGTCGTCCGCATCAGTTCGTCGTAAGGCGGTTGTTGCGACATGAGATTCCTCCCCTTGAGTTTATCGAGGCGTAATAGTCATGGCTTTGAGCCACCGACTCACGCTGCTCCGAGGCGGTTTTACCACATTGCGATAGGTCCGATTCTCCAGAGACACGAAGTACCATCCATCTTGAATGAAGAGGGTTTGCACTCCAATACGAAACATTCGCTTGGCCAGAATACGTGCCATTCGACTCTTTTTTCGCCGCTGGTGGGCATTAGGTTACAGTTTGATCTGTCGCGCGCCAGCCGATTCAGGCATGCCTGTGCGGTTGCTCTCCAGACGATATACTCCAGAGTAGCTTGCTGACAAGAATCTTCCTGACGCTTCACGGCGCAGGCGCTCGATCTGATCTGCCGCGCTCACCGAGACCGGCACGATGAAGGCCGATGCCTCGATCAACGTGCATCCAAATTCCCAGGCATGCTCGCAGCATGATGCGATTTCTGAGCCAGTCCATCCCTCGTCTTGGGGGACAGAATCATTGAGGTCATACTTCCGCTTATATAATGCCCACACGATCTGCCGCTCTTCGCGTGATAGCAGGTCAAAGAAGAACGTGCCTTTGCGAAACCGTCGGCGGAGTTCTGGAGATACGGCCGACAAGTTATTGCTCGTCGCGACGAACAAGGCATGGTCTTGGCTGACGGCCGTCACGACCTTGAGCAGTGTATCCATCCGGCCCTCAGACGCGCCAACTAGGGAATTCATCACGTTCCCCAGATCGACGGCGATGGTTGGAATGCCCATGAGATTCCCTGCCGCTTTGGCTGCGAGGCTTTTGCCTGATCCTGGAGGACCGAGGAACAACAATCCAGACGCCTGGTGGTCCTGCATGTACGAGAGCAGCTTCCCGTGCATGCGCTGAGAGACGCCGGACGTGTCCCCTTGGGCTCCAGACATCTGTTTTTCCAGTTCGTCTTGGAAAATCACCGCCCTCGGCCGGTTCCGCCCTTTGGCGATCATGTGCAAGTAACGCTTGACCTGCTCGATGCCGCCGATGTCATCAAATGATTCCCCGCCCTTCCAGACGGAAAGCCCTGGCGTTGCGTCGATGAGCTGCCGTTTGCGATTCCATAGCTCGGCCAACGTGATGCCGTCCTTCGTCAGCGACATAGCCGTGACCTGTTCTGCTGGGAACGACGCCAGTCCGGCCAATGCTTCTACCGCGCGATCGATGACGAAATCCGTGGGCAACTCTAGACCTGCATTCTTATACTGCTGGCGCACGATTTCGGCAAGCTGTGTCTCCGTGGGCAAGGGCTCGTCCAGTACCAGCACGTCATGCTGCAGCTCCGAGGGCAGCGTCAGCTCCGGAGCCAATAAAAAGAGCGTCCGGAAGTTCTGCTTATATTCATCCCTCAAAATCCATATCGCATGAGCAACGTCGGTCGCGCCGATGAAGCGCTGGGCCTGGCGGAAGAACAGCATGCTCTCTTCAGGGAGCTTTTGTGCCAGCATGAGCGCCTCGACGGGGTCTCGCGTCATGCCGGGATCGCTGGTGAGCGTCGCCAATGCCTTTTCCCCGGCATCGTTGATGGCGGTGAGCCCATGAACCACGTCCCACGACAGGGCTGGGGCGCCGTTCGTGGTGCGGAGGATCTGGTCTTTGGTGGCTGCTGGATCCGGACTGATGACCGCGATCAGCGGGGTCGAGACCCGGCGCGCGGCCTGAATCTGTTCGAGGATGGTCATGGGCGGTCCCCCTGGATCTGTGTCAATCAAATGGCTAACAATCAGAAAGTGGCAATCCAGCAGCGCTTCATGCCAGGATGTAGCGACGTATCTCCCCAGGCATAGAGCCTGCTCAAGATATCATCGAAATCGTCAAAATCCGCGCTCTGATCCTCCGCCAGAGCCTCGAACTCCTCCGCCACTTCGTCTAGGGCCTCATCGACCTCAGCTCCTTCGAGCTTCCGCAGCTTGATTGCTACAACGGCAGCCATGGCCTGCGGGGTAAGCTCCCCGTTCTCTGCTTGCTGCCATTCTTTGGCGATCTCTAATCGATTTTGCCAGTAAGCCATCTTGGTTTGCCTCCATGCGATTACAGCCCCGCCGCACGCAATGCTGCGTAGATGGGGAACAGCGGCTTCCCCACGCTCGGGGCTAGTTCCGGGAAGCGAGCTAGCACTTCCTGGACAGCCACTTCGTCAGTGCTGGAGGCGACCAGCGCGGCGCCGTCGCCGCAGAATGCCTGGTAGCGATTGCGGATGTCGAAAGTCCGCCCTTTGCCCACGCACACCAGCGCATAGGTCCAGGAAGTATTCTTCCAGGAACCTCCAGAGCCACCGACCAGCAAGTATGTGCCCTCAGGGACGGCGCCTTCATCCCGCACGAAATCCCCTAGGATGCCGTAGCCGTTTCCCTTCGTGGGATCGACGCCGGTGATACGCTTGACCCATGCTTTCGCCCCAGCTCGGCGGTTGCCCGCGCCCAAGCTGAAATTGTATGCCACGGGAATGTTTGTCGTGTGACGGCGCGCCAACACATCTTGGACCATCGAGATCAGTTCGTGAAGTGCGGCATCTGGCCAAGTCTCTATGTCTATGATGGTATTTTCCATGACAACCTCCGGCGTAATGGTTAAAGGGTTATACGTCTCTCTTGATGAAGAGAATATCTATTCGCGATATGCCGCTTTTGTCATGTCCAAGTGCCGATGAAGCCGCAAGGCGCGCTTCTCAGCCGCTTCCTTGGTGGAGGTGCTGCTGATACGATACTGGAAAATCAACGGCTGCTGAAAGCTGCGGTAGTCTGTTCCACTCCAGGATGCTTTGACGGTATTATTCTCGGCATTGATCGCGACAATGAAGTCACTCATGTGTTCCCCTTTATTTGTTCGGAGTATCATGGCTGCCCTTTCCCGTTTCCGCTCAACCATCCATTTTGGTAGTTATAATATATAACCTTTAGGTAAAATGTCAATAGGGTTTTTACTATTGTGGAAGGTTTTTTTTGAGTCGCTACTCCTTTCTGGCCGCTCCAGAAGAATTTGCTTGCGCCCGTAGGATGTGCTTTGGTACAGTGGAAAGCGACAGATACGGGTAGCATCGTTCTTGCGGAGGCATAGCATGGCAGAATCAGCAAACGGTATCTGGCAGAACCGAATCGTCGGTTACGGTGACGTCGATCCTGAATCCCTCCTGGCATCGCCGAGCAATTGGCGCATTCATCCTACACTGCAGCAGCAAGCCCTCGCCGCCGTGCTGGAAGGCGTCGGCATCGTGCAGAACATCCTGGTGAATCGTCGGTCTTCTGACCTCTGGCCGTTGGGTGAGCGCGACGTCGAGACGCTCGTCGATGGCCATCTCCGCGTGATTCTCGCCCTGCGTTCTGGCCAACCCGAGATCCCGGTGACGTACCTCGATCTGACCCCAGCCGAGGAAGCGCTTGTCCTGGCGACCCTGGATCCGATCTCTGCCATGGCGGTGGCGGATAAGGAAAAGCTGGACGCGCTGCTGCGAGAAGTCGAGACGGGAGATCCCGCTTTACAGGAGATGCTCGCCGGTCTGGCGAAGGATTATGGCCTCCTGCAAGGGGTTGATCGCCCAACGCGCGCAGATGCGGGTGCTGGAGTGTCTGCATCTGGTACTGCTGATCAGGAACTAGACGACCTCGCTTCTAAGCCCTGTATCTTGGTGACTTGCGTGTCACGAGAAGCACAGATGGCCCTCGTGACACGCCTCACGGACGAAGGCTTTGAATGCCGGGTACTCATGGCGTAGGGATATGGAAAACGGCTGGCTCATGGATTATGATGTTTCGAATGGCATGCTCATGATCTCGAACGATCTTGATGTCAGGGAGGTGGTGATGCCGCTGCTGCTGGTCGGGGAAGCACCCAACGCCACCCGTGCGTCTGATGATCCATCCAACGCCCTCTGCGGCTCGGCTTATGCCAAGTACGGGCAGCCGCTGGGATTCTCCCTTGACGCCTGGCGATCCTGCATCGACCGCATCAACCTCTTCAGTCATTATCCTGGACAGCAGGGCAAGGGCAGCGCCTTCCCGATGGTAGCAGCAAAGGTACAAGCCCAGGCACTATTACCCATGCTGGCAGGGCGGATCGTCGTCTTCCTCGGCAAGCGGGTGGCAGCAGCATTTGGGCTGAGGCTGATAACTTACGGGACGTGGACAGTGCTCGATCATCCTGGTGTTGCAGAAATATCCTTCCGGCTGATGGTCCTGCCACACCCATCTGGGATCAACCAGATCTGGAATGATCCACGACAGCGGGATGCTGCCGTGCAAGCCTTCCTGGAGGCCCTTGATGCCTGCTGCGACTGATGGAACCTCCCCCGCCTACGTCAGTGAAACCGTGATCATGCCCCTCACCGCATTAAAGCGGCATCCCCGGAATTACCACGAACACCCGCCTGACCAGATCGAGCACCTCAAGCAGAGCATGCGGGAGCACAAGATCTACCGCAACGTCGTCGTGGCCCGCGACGGGACGATGTTGGCCGGCCACGGCGTCGTCCAGGCCGCGATGGAACTCGGCTATACGCATGGGCCGGTCGTCCAGCTCGACCTCGATCCCATGGACCCGCGAGCCCTGAAGCTGCTGGTCGGTGACAACGAGATCTCGCACCTTGCCATGCCAGATGACCGAGCCCTGACAGAGCTGCTCCGTGAAGTGCAGTCGATGGATCCCCAAGGGCTGCTCGGGACCGGATATGATGAAGGCATGCTCGCGGCTCTGCTCTACAACACGCGCCCGAAGAGTGAAGTCCGCGACAAAGATGAGGCCCAGCACTGGGTCGGCATGCCTGATTATGACGAGGGACGTGATGTCTTGAAGATCACGATCAGCTTCCGCACGGCTGACGATCGCGCTGCGTTCACGGCGCTGATCGGCTTGTCGGGCTTTGACCCCGAGCGGACGATGATCTCGACGTGGTGGCCCATCAGAGCCAAAGACGATGGGGCATCAGTTCGGTTCGAAGGGAAATGAGATGGTTTCTGCTCTGCATCGGCTGCATCATTCTCACTCGCTATTAACCATGGACGCGCGGGCAGCGCTAGAGCAGTTCCTCATCGAGTGTGCGATGATCGGCATAGAAGATGTGGCTACGTTGCGGCGCACGGCACTCCAGACGATCGCCCACCTACAGGGGACAGCCGCAGATCGTGGCATCACGGCGGCAGAAGAGAAGCTCCAGCAGCAGTGGTATGGCTCACTTGCCGTCGGCAAGCCTGACTTCAGCGTCTATGGATCAGACTTCTACTTGGCTGAATGCTGGGCTTGCTGGATCGTCTACTCGCGTCGTCATCTGCAACACTTCCTCTCGCCGAAGTCCATGCCACCATGCGGTATCTTCAGTGACCTCGGTGTCATGCGCCGAATCGCAGACCTCGGCTGCGGGATCGGCTATACGTGTGCAGCCCTTCGCCAGATTTTTCCTCATGCCGAGGTTGTCGGCACGAACTTCCTCGCAACGCCGCAGTCTGCCGTCGCGGCCCAGCTAGCTCGACGATTCGGTTTCAAACTCTGTGAAGCCATCGAGGATGTCGGGAGACCGATTGACTTCGTCTTCGCATCAGAATACTTCGAGCACATTCCTGGCCCGCTTGCACACTTAGAGGAAATCGTGGTGACCCTACAGCCCCTGGCCTTCTTCATCGCCAGCTCGTTCGGCGCTCGCTCGATCGGGCACTTCGATGCGTACCAAGTCGAGGGCCGAGCAGTCTCTAGTGCACTTATTCCCCGCCTCTTTAATCAGCGGCTTCGCAGCCTCGGATATCGGCAAATCAAGACGAGGCTCTGGAACCAGCGGCCGGCATACTGGAAGAAGGTCTGATGCGGCTACCTCGCTATCCCATATACGTGCCGTCGAAGCGACGCTCGCAATACTGTCACACGGTCAAGGCCCTGCTTCATGATCATGTCCCCTTCTTCCTGGTGATCGAGCCGCAGGAGCATGATATCTATAGGCAGAGATTCCCGATGGCGATGCTTCTGACGCTGCCGAAGAATGACGGAGGCCTAATCTACGCGCGCAACTGGATCAAGGCCCATGCGACGGCAGCCGGGCTTGAACGCCACTGGCAGCTTGACGACAACATTCGCGGCTTCTATCGGTGGTATCGCGGGAAGCGCCTCAACTGCCAAGCCGGTATCGCCTTGGCGATTACCGAAGATTTCGTGGACCGCTACGAGAACGTTGCCATCGCGGGGCTCAACTACGATTTTTTCGCGCCGGGCCACCGCAAGATGCCGCCGTTCTACCTTAACGTCCACGTGTATTCCTGCGTCGCACCGCATACTCCCATCCTCTGCGCCGATTTGGTATGGCGTGCTGCCGAGTCTCTGCAGCCAGGGCAGAGGATCGTTGCCTTCGATGCAGAGCCTGCGTTCAGTGGTCGAGGCCAGAATGCGAGGGCTTATCACACTGCGACGATTCAACGAAATGAACCTTCTGCAAAAGAGTCATTTCTCGTGTCAACCGATGTCGGCATACCGGTCCGTGCCAGTCAAGAGCTATCCATGGTTGGTGCTGCGACATGCCGTGCGCACGACTTTTAGGAAAGGCGGGCGACCGGGAGATCTGACGTGCAAGGGTATGCTTTGCTGGGTTCAGACTCGTGACCTGCGAGTTGGTGATCACCTGGCGCACTTCTCGCGGCCATGGGTCCGAGACGACACTCATGAAGCTGGATGGGTAGCTGGGATGTATGACGGCGAGGGGTCGCTGTCGATTCACAAGCCTGGCAAGCGACACCTGGTCGGTCGCGGTATTCAGCTCTCTATTGCGCAACGCGACGGGCCAGTACTTGAGCGCTTGAAGTCAGCACTGCGGGAGCACCACCATGACATCGGAATCAGTGGCGCTGGAGGCACAGGTTCTGAACCGGTCAGAACGCTCCGTATCAATGGTGGATTCATTGGCGCCATGCGTTTTGCTGGTGAATTTGGACCGACGCGTCTCCTCGAAAAGGTATCGACGATGTGGGAAGGTCGAGGCGTTCGGCGCGGGCAATCCTATGAGTTGGCAACCGTGACGTCAATCGAGCCGGTAGGCGTGCAGCCCGTATCTATTCTCACCACTTCTACGGGGACATTTATCACGGGTGGATACTTGACACATAACTGCACGCTCGTCTTGAACAGCTTACCCTACCAGTGGCGGCTGCGCTACAATGACGATACGGACATGTGCCTGCAGGTGTTAAGTGCCGGGTGGTGCACGATCCTCATGAACATCTTCCTGGCAAAGAAGATCCGCACGATGATGATCTCAGGCGGCAACACGACTGACCTCTACCAGGGTGACGGTCGCCTGGTGATGGCTCGCTCGCTGGAGCGCATGTGGCCGGGGGTAGTCACGACTAGGCGGCGGTTTCAGCGCCCCCAGCACTTCATCTTCGATGCCTGGAAGCGCTTCGATACGCCGCTCCGGTTTAAGCCTGGCCTGAATACCGACAACGTCCCGCCCATCGCAGATGACATGGAATTGGTGCAAGTGAAGCCGATTCGCAGCCCACGCATCCAAGCACTCTACGAGGCTTGGCGGCAGAAGAAGCTGTAATGGTACTCGTCTATGATCTGTAACTAATTGGGAATGCACACGATTCTATGTTGCCTCAAAAATGAGCATGCAAACGTAGAAGGATCTTCAACATGGCTGAAGGACAAGGAAGGCCAAACCGGAATCGCGATCAATTGTTAGCTGATCGTGCTCGCGTGGCCGAATTGCTCTGTCAGGGATGGGAGACGGCGGATGTCGTGCGAGATATTCTTTCGCGCCGCACCGACATGGCGCTTGCCAGGACGTCGATTTACCACGACATCCGGGAGGTGCGGAAGGACTGGCTCCTGGCGAAAGACGCCAATTACGATGATCACGTCTCGCAGAAGTTGGCGGAACTCCGCATGCTGAAGCGTACATACTGGGACGAGTGGTTCGCTAGCAAGGCTCCAAGGGAAACTACCGTGCAGGCGCAGACTACTGGAGAAGCGACGACGGCCACGACAAATGGCCACGGTCCCCATACGAGCAGCCTCCGGCGGGCAGAGGTGCGGCGAGAGCAGCGCACGGGGAATCCAGCATATTTGGATGGGGTCTACAAGTGCATTGCGGAGGAGTGCAAGCTGCTCGGCCTACATGCACCGGAGCGGGTGGAGCTGATGTTCAAGCAAAATGCCGAAGATGTGGCGCGGGACAATGCTATGACGGTAGACGAAGTACTGGCGGAAGCGGACTACTACATCCGGCAGCACCGCCACCAGGGAATCACCTAAGCGATGGCCCAACGACGGAGGATTATTGCCCAACCGGAAGAATTTCTCCGTGGCCTTCAGCAGGTGCAACTCAGCGCCGAAATGCGAAGGCGCATGCGCACGTTGGTAGATGCCTGCCGCCATGACGTGGATCGCTTCGGGCGGGCGTTCTGCCCGCACCTGACGTCTGACGTCTCTTGTGGCATGCATCGGGACTTCGATGCCCGTTGGCGAGCGGACAACGGGAAACGTGGGCTCAAGGACGTGACCGCAGCCCCGCGAGGCAGCGCCAAGACCACGCACAAGGTTACGATCAAGACGCTCCACGATGTCTGCTATCGATTGGAGCGCTTCATCCCTATCTTCTCAAGCACTACCACCTTGGCCGATGACAAGGTGAAATTCATCAAGCTTGAACTGGAATTGAATGAGCTGATCCAGATGGCATTCGGCCCGCAGCAGTCAAACCGCTGGAACATGAACGATTTCGTCACGCTTTCCGGCATCCGCATCATGGCCGCGTCTCCCCTGACCCAGGTGCGCGGCATCCAGCACGACGGCAAGCGGCCGACGAAAATCATCCTAGACGATGCCGAGAACGCGCTCCACGTCCAGACCCAGGCGCAGCGCGAGAAGCATCGCAAATGGTTCACCGAAGACATCTCGAAGCTGGGAGAGGGAGAGACCAACATCGACGTGATCGGGACCATCCAGCATCCGGAAAGCTTGATGGCTTGGTTGCTGACGAACCCCGGGTACCGACAAATGAAATATAAAGCCGTCATTAACTTCGCCTCGCGCGTGGAACTCTGGCAGCAATGGCGCGAGATCTTCGTAGATATGGGCAATGATCATCGCGTGGATGATAGCCGGAACTTTTTCGAAGCCCACGCGCGCGACATGCTAGCCGACGCAGAAGTGCTCTGGCCGGAACACGAGCCTTATTACGAACTCATGGTGATGCGCCTGGTCGAGGGAGATACCGCCTTCTGGTTGGAGAAACAGAACGAGCCGCTCGGTGACGTTCGCTACCTGTTCAAGATGGACGAGGCGGGCTACTGCGAGGTGGAGCCTGGCGAGATCAGGCGCATGGACGGACGCATCGTCTCATTCGTGGATTTGGTGGACGTGGTCGGATTCTGCGATCCGGCGTTGGGCGAAAGCGGGGAAAAGGGAGATTATGCAGCGCTCGTGATCGTTGCCCAAGATAGCCACGATTGGAAGTATGTATTAGATTGTTATTTGAAGAATGATGAGCCGCCTTCGGTGCAGGTCGAGCATATGGTCGATCTCCTCTGGCGTTGGAAGCCATCACGCCTTGGCCTTGAATCGAACGGCTTCCAGTCGCTCTTCATGGACGACCTGAAGCAGGGCATGGCTCGACGCGCCCTGGAAGAACGCTCGGATTGGTCTCCCATGTATCTCTCCATCGAGCATACGCGGGCTAAGCCGATTCGCATCTCGACGTTGGAGCCACAAGTGACGAATCGGTGGCTCTGGTTTTCAAGCCGCTTGCCATTTGAAGCATTCCGGCAGATGCGTGACTTCCGTGCGCTAAAGGACGCGGGCCACGATGATTTCCCTGATGCTCTGGAGGGAGCTGTACGGCTTTTGGAAAACTACGTTAGAACGAAAACAACCTTGTAAAAATAACTATTTACGATATAATGATGACATGATGAAGAGAGCGATCCGACGGACTGCCATGGAACGTCGAAAAGCTCAGATCAGGTTTCGATTCCGGCATGCCTGGGGTGGGACGCGGGAGATGGCAGACGATCCGCGAGTCGTTGGGAAGCATAGCGCATGCCGGAGGCTCTGCTCCTGTTGGCTTTGTAAGGGTGACCGGCATGATCGAAACCAAGAAAAAAGACGGGCCATCGAGACCGACGCCTGCGCATGGAATCCCGCATGGCGCCATACGATTACACGACGGCTGCGGATGTTCCGGAGCCGTGAAATCGGAAGGATCATGGCATGACATGGCAAGCATCAGATCTACGTCAGAACCAGAAGAAGCCGTCGATCATTGAGCGGGCCGAATCAAATCCGCCGCCTGCGCCATCGCCCGAGCGCACTCCGCGCCTGGAGCTAGCCGAACAGGCAGAACTGTGGATGGCCGAAGAGCAGGCAGAACAATTCCCGATGTTCCTCAAGCGTGAACTCGCCGAGGCAGGATTGATGGATGAACGCATGCTGAAGTTCCGTCATTTTCTGCTGACGAGGGGAATCGTGGATTTGTGAAATGCCGCATGGGAACGTGGAGTTAGACGACATGGCCGAATCGCCGGTTGCCCTCGTCTATCATTCGTTCCTCAGTTTGTTGGCGCAGGCGCGTGAATTGTTGGATTTGGATGCGGACTATCCGAATCATCCTGGACGACCAGGCAAAGTGGGCGGCTCTCTCCCGCGAGGACAGAATGTTGTCGGCATCAAACCAGTCAAAGAACGTACATTTAAAGACGAATCGGTTGACGTGAAGACTGATCTCTCAAAGCAAGCCACTGGCACGATCGGCGAAGAGATTGCGCGACGCTGGCTTCAGGAGAAATACGGCGGAAAGGCTGAAGCAGCCAATACGGCTCAAAGCAATTTTCCGGTTGACGTGATCCACGGTGACACTATCATTGAAGTGAAGACCGGATTGGTTTCTAACCGCAAGGATGCGCAAAAATGGCGGTTGACCATTGGACAGCCAGGGAAGGCTGAAACGGCATGGCTGAAGACCGCATCTGAAGCCGACAAAGATGTCTGGAATGAAAACAAGATGCGGCAAATTGAGGTACGCAAAGCGCGCATCGTCGATGCAGTACAGAAACGGCTGAAGCGCAAAGTGAAGACGAAAACGGTCGCACTCATTCTCAATCCGGACACGAAGAAAGCAGATATTTTTGAGTTCGACGGATTCCATCCCGTCATTCGCTGGCGTTCTTCTCAGGCGCGCCAGGGCTATCGCGGAACGATCGCATACGAAGGAGTGTAAGCGTGTCCTTGCCGTCGAGTGAGGTGCAGCGCGAATTCATGCGGGACTTGGATGAATGGACGGAGCAATACGCGCAAGAACTGATTCGTTTGTTTCGAGCAGATACGTCCGTTCAGGCGCAGTCGAGCCATGAAGCGGTGGCCAGGGGCATCATCACCATCGGCGGCCATGTCCTCGTCGCCCAAGGCATCAGCGACTCCTTTTCCCATCTGCCTGGCGGTCACGTCGAGGCGGGAGAGGAACCGGCGAACGCGCTACTGCGAGAACTGCGAGAGGAACTGGGGCGTGACGTCTCTGAAGTCAAATACCTTGGGCAACTAGAGAATACCTTTGATAAGGGCGGGACGACGATCTACGAGACAAACCACCTGTTTTCTGCTAGGCTCTTTCCTCCGCTTCAGAACGAGGCATTGCCTGAGGCCAAGGAAGTTCACCTGCGGTTTCGATGGGTCCCGATCCAGGCTCTCGGCAACCCTGATGTCAATCTCATGCCGCCTGCCGTGATCCCGATCATCGCCAGCGTGGGGGGCATGTGATGAGTAATTGTAATTGCCAAGGATGTCCGCATGCCGCAAATTGTGCCTGCCGATGCATCGAATGTGTGAGAGCGCTGACGGCATTCATTCCAAAACAACCGTACCGTTGTCCCGTGTGCAATGGGACGGGTTACGTGAGTTATCCTCCCAGATTGGCGGGAGATCAGAAAAGTTTTTCGGGCAATACCAGCATTGCAATTTGGGATTGCCAATCTTGTTTAGGCACGGGAATAGTATGGGGAAAATCGTAATGCCGAACAAGACCACCAAAAAGGATTCGAAGCTTCCCCCTATCCGGCTTGAACGGCTACACGTGGATGTATCCCAGGATGATGCGTTCCTGCTGAAATGTCCGATTCGCCGGTTGGCCGATTTCAGCGAGCGAGAGCGCGCCGACATCCTGCTGAGACTCGTGCATCGCATGAGTCCAGAGGCGATGCTTGCGCGCGGGGCGAATCCGAAACAATCGAGACCATGGTTGACGCGCCGGAGAGCCAAACGATGATCACGACATTCGATGCGTTGATCGCGGAGATGGCGGAAAGCCTTGGATTCGATAAGGTGTTGCTGCAAGCGTTCGTTTGCCAAGAGAGCGGCGGAGATCCATGGGCATGCAGGATCGAACCTGGCTATCTCGTCAACGAGGTCGTCAAGTGGGCACGTCAGTGGAGTCAGAACCATAAAGGCAATCCGACGGTCCAGACGGAATTGTACTTGCGCTCTTCCAGCTTTGGCTTGCTCCAGATCATGGGGCAGGTCGCCCGCGAAAATGGCTTCACACGACGCTATTTGACCGAACTCTTCGTTCCGCATGAGAACCTGGGATTAGGATGTCGCTTGCTGCAGAAACGTCAAGCCAAGGCTGCCAACTTAGACCACCTGATCTGGATGTGGAATGCAGGCATGGGAAGCAAACCGCCGAGTCCAGATAATGCCTACGTCGCGTCGGTGAAACGATTCATGCAGGAGACGCCGTATGGGACTGCGTAGCTGGTGGGAAGGGCGCCAACAGGCACGGCTCGGGGCTTACTTGGCGAGCCATCCCGATACCGTGCTCGGGGCATTGCGCGAATCGCCGCAGATGGCTGCCGCCGCCGTGACCGCATTCTATAGCCAGCAATTGAAAGAGATGGAAGGTCAAGGCGTCGGGGACCGCAAGACCGCCGCGTGGCCGATCCTGTCACAGCTCGGCCATGGCGCCCGCTATGCCATCGCGCAGACGCTGCCGAAGGCGACCCCGTTCAACCTTCGCAGGTTCTCGGAATACCCGCCTTCCCGTCGCGCGATCAATGCCATCTGCAATCCGCTTCTCGGCATGGAGTGGAAGATCGAGAAGCAAGTGCCGGAAGGCATGAACCGCAAACACCTCGTCTTGACGCCGGAAGACAAGCTCCAGATAGAAATCGCCAGTCGTTGCCTCAAGCAGCCGAACGACGACGAGGGATGGCGTCCGTTTGCCGAAGCCGTTCTGGAAGATGTCGTGGTCGGCGGATACGGGGCCATCGAGCTCGTCAAGACGGGAAAGCCTCTGCGTCCCATCGCGCTATTTCCCGTCGATGGACAGTCGATCCGGATCAATGCGAATTGGGACGGCGATCCGGATGAGCCTCGCTACGCGCAGGCATTGGCCTATGTCGGGATCAGCGTCGGGACGCACGAGGCGGTCAAGCTGCGGGACGACGAACTCATCTACCTGAAGCTGAATCCGCGCACGAATACGCCATTTGGTTTGGGCTATCTTGAAGTCGCCTTCAGTGCGATGAATGCCTGGCTGGGATCGTTCGAATATGCGGAACGCCGGGCCAGCAACGCGATGCCGAATTTCGGCATCCATCTCGGCGAGAACTTCGGACCAGAGCAGGTTCGCACGTTCCGCACCTACTGGACGGACATGATCGAAGGTTACGGCATGGTCCCGATCCTTGGCGGTGGGAAAGAGCCAAAAGTCTTGGACTTTCGCGGCACCGGCACCGACGAACTCTATCTGGCTTGGCAGGAACTGCTTATCCGCATCATCGCCATGGCGTTTGGATTGAGCCCAATGACCCTTGGGATCGAGCGGGACGTTAATAGGTCAACGGCTCAGACCCAAGATGTGCAAGATTGGGATTCGATCAGCCCGATCGTCGGATTGCTTGAATATTACATCACCGAGCGGTTTCTCTGGCGCACATTGAGCTATACGGATCTCGAATTCAAGTTCGTGCGGAAGGATGCCGACGAACTCCGGCAGATCCAGATCAACCGCGAGAAGTACGAAACAAACATCGTCACCGTCGATGAGTTGCGCGAATCCTACGAGCTTGATCCCTTGCCTGGCGGCATCGGGCAGATGACGAAGGCTCACTACGAAGCAGCCGCGATGGCCATGGCGCAACCCATCGAGCCCTACATGGGCGGCCCTCCGTCGCTCGACGAAGAGTATCGCAGTCAGCCAGGCGAGCCGCCGCTTCCCATCGAAGAACGGGAAGAGGAACCACCGAACCCTCTCGCGCAAGCGCAGGCGAAGCTTGAAGCGTGGCGTGCACAGGCGAATGGCCACGGGAAGACATGGCGAGACTCGGTTGACGAGGCACAAGCATTGCTCGGCCGCAACGGAAAACATCGAGATCTGGTTGCTCCGTAAACTTTTCCCTTGCATACGCCCATAAGAAATGCGTATGCTGATAGGCGATTTAGATGGACCACCAACAGTTCCCTTCCCTCGATTCACTCCTCCAATTGCTCCCTTCCCTACTCGCAACGCAGCAAGGCGCGCAACAGCAGAGCCAGGATTCGGCGGCAAGTCTCAAAGCCCTTGGGGCTGCGATAGAGCATCTTGCCGAAGCGATCCAAGCCCATGCCGCCGTGCTGCGAGCATCTCGTCCATCCTAACTGATTCATCGGCTCGATCTATTCTCGTTCAGTGAACCAGAATTGGTAGGAGTCTATGCATGCCGATCCTTGAGGGCGTGACGCCGCCAGGCATGGAAGACGTCGTCCGGCGGCTGAAAGAGCAGCCTGGCGTCGAAAATCCTTGGGCGATCGCCTGGTCGATGTTTCACAAGCAAGGCGGGAAGGCGAGCACATTGTCTGACGAAGAATTAACGGCAGCCATCACGCAGTTCCACGCAGATCGCGCGGCGGGAACGCTCTTGGCAGTCTACGATCAAGCTGCGCAGGGGAACGTCAACGCGCAGGCGCAGATCTTGACGCCAAGCTTTTATCGATTCGGGTGACGAGATGGAGAATCCAGGCGAAATGCTGAAGGCCCTGGTCCAGCACCTCTTGCTGACGAACTCGCAGATGCCTGACGCGGCCATGCTGTACGAGCAAAAGCCCGGCGGTTTTCAATGCAGCACGTGTCGGTATTCCAGACGTATCGAAGATGATCAAGGGGCCTGCGCCATCAAAGGCGGGCCGATCAGCCTGAGTACCGGCTGCTGCATCGCGTGGACGGCCGACCCCCAGATCCTCATGGCGGTGAATACATGAAGCGATGCGTTCGTTGTGATGTGCCATTCACGTTGACGGTGATTTCATGCCCAGATGGGCTGTTCGGATGCTGCGTTATGCATTATGGCGAGCGTTGTCCGAAATGCGGAGGAGCCGTATATGATCGGACAGAAGATGCATCGATGAAGGATCAAGACGCATGACGCGTTACCAGTATCGCACCCTTGACCTGGAAGCCATCGGCATCACGTTGCCTGACATCGAAGGCGAGCACCCGAACCGCGTGCCATTTGCCGGGGTGTTGACATTGGTCGATGTGCCGAGCGACCGACCGCCGAACGGGGCGCAAGGGCATCGCGTCGAGATCCCGCGCGCCGTCGCCGAGAAGGCGCTACCCACGCTGATCGGAATGGCCGTAGACGTCGCTGGTGGATTGACCGACCACAACGCCAAGCGGAAGATCGGGATTATCACCCAGGCGGCGATCCAAGGCCAAGAACTGGGAGTCAGCGGATACTTATTCGCGAAAGATTTCCCAGAGGAAGTGATGCGCGTCCAGCAGATGAAGGATGAGCTGGGCATGTCCTATGAGATCACCGATGTCGATGTGGAAGATGCCGCCGCGCAGATCTGGCGGCTCAGTAATTTGGTGTTCACCGGCGGGGCGATCCTTCGCAAGGACGCCGCCGCATATAGGCAGACGAGCCTGCAGGCCCGTCATGACGGCGGAGATGAGGAGGAGGCGTTCATGGCCGTGAAGACCGATCTGACCAACAAGTTGAGTTCCTTGCTGGATAAGCTGAATGTGGCAGCGGAAGGCGAGGAAGAGAAGAAGCTGGACGAGACGGAGGAACAGAAAGCCGCCAAGCTGAAGGCCGAAGATGACAAGAAAAAGGAAGACGAGATGGCTCGCAACGCAGATGCCGAGGCCGCCCGTCTGAAGGCGCAAGATTCAGAGCATGAAGACGAAGAGCAGGACAAGGACATGATCAGGCGCTTGATGGAAGATGTCGATGCGCCAGAAGAGGAAGAGGCGCTCATGCGTGCGGTCCAGCGGATGTTTCGCGGTAAGCGTGGTCGCATGGCCCAAGCTGGTACGGGACAAAAAGACAGCGCAGCGACGAAGGCGTTGCAGGCGCAAATGGGAGACATGCAAGCCGCGATGGGACTCTTGACCGATGCCGTCACGAAGATCGGCGGGCTGCTGACCGATTACATCGCGCATGACAAAGGGTTGAAGACGGACAAGGCGGCGACCGATGCTGATGGCGGATTAAAGGCCAAGGCAAACGGCGATGGCGATAAGCTCAACGTCCAACGCAAGACGTTCCACGCCGGGGAAGAGCAGTTCTACCTTGCGAAATACGGGATCGAAGAAGATTCAAAGTATACGGTCCCTCAGATCGACAAGATCTTGAAAGACAATGGCGTGACGAATCCAGAAACGAGGATCGGCATCAAGCACAGCATGGAAGCGCGCGGGATGTTTCGGAACTAACACGTAGCCAACGGATGGCCTGACGATCGCCATGCAGCATTCCACAGCAGCGCCCGATTCCGTGGGGGAGCGGAGCCGAGCCGAGATGTGATGGGGAGACGGAAACGATGGAACATCTTTCTCGCTTCGGCGACATGAGCGCGGCAGCCGACTTCCTCGGGCCTGGCGCCATCGAGACGCCACGTTACGAGTCTGAGATCCTGGACATGGTGCGGCGCCGTGGCTACCTCGGGCAGCGTATCCGTGCGGTACCGGCCACCGGGCAACCGCATCGATACTTCGAGCAGGTGCGGATCGTCTCGGGGGCATTCCAGGATCCTCGGGCGCTCACATTCACGCCGGGACCGGACCCGACACGGCGGGAACGCTTCGTCACGCTGAAGGCGATCTACGCGGCGATCAACTTCGGTCTCTTCGACGTGGAGGTCACGCGCCAGCAAGGGCAATTCTCGATGCTGGTCGCGAAGGACATCACGGATACCGTCCAGGGCACCTTGCGGACCTCGGACAAGGCCATCTGGAACGGGACGGATACCGACTTGATCGTGCCGACCACGTTCGAATACGTGGGCGGGTTGACCCAGATCAACCGCACGGCCAGCATCGCCAGCACGGCCAGCATCATCGACGGGCTGAAGGCGGAAGTCGCGAGCCTCATGGCCAGCGAAGTGTTCGACGTGCGGCCGACCGCGATCTACGTCAATCCGGTCCTCGGGGACTTGATCGACCAGGAGGAGCGCCTGAACCACAGGCAAATGCCCCAGACTGTCCTGAACAACGTCACCGGCGGGCTGACGGTCAACGGGCTCTCGACGCAGGCTGGCCTGTTGCCCTTGATCCCTGACTGGTCGCTTCCGAACGGGGCCACCGGAGGCAGCACGACCGAATCCGGCAAGACGGACTACCGGGCCGTGATCCTGAGCGAGGCATTGGTCGAACGCGTATACCTGACGACTCCGGAACCGCGCACGTTCGTGCTCGGGCTTGAAGGGAATGTTGCCACGCGATATGCAGTCGTGCTCTTCGACAGCGTGGTCTTCAAGGGCAAGGCCAACGCGACGCAGAGTCAGGGAACGACTGAGAGTGGCCTCACGACTTATTCACATACGGTAGTGACGGTAATTCGATAACGCGGACATGAGGAGGGAGGATAGGTAGATGGCAGAGATCAAGACCGAACAACTGTACGCCCTCGTGTCCGTCGTGACGAGCGGGTTGGATGCGAAGGCCGTCGGGACGATGCAGCCGGCGATCAGTGCCTACCTGGGCACGATGTACGACATGATGTTCAAGCTGAACAATCGCATCACCACGCAGTCCGCAGCGATCACCACGAGCGGCGGCGGCGCGAGCAGCGTGATCGTCGTCCAATCGCCGACGGCGCTCTCGGGAATCGCCGGGATTGTTCACGGATGGCCATTCTGGCTGTCCTTTACTGGGCTCTTGAGCGGCGCCCCGACGAGCCTGATGTCCACGACCAGCACGACGATCCGCAAGGTCCTGGTTGGCCTGCTGATCAACATTCCCGCCGATGAGGCGACCTCGACCATCGCGATCACGTCGGCCACGATGGGATTCGTCTACGGCTCGCTGTTCGCGACGAGCGCGTTGGCATGCACGAGCGGCGGGCAGAGCGCGTTCTACAATTCCGTCCCGCTACCCTTGGCAAGCGCAGGCATGGTTCCGCTCGGCTGGCTCAACGTCCCGAACAGCGCAGGCAGCAACTTCGCCTTCGCCGGGTCCATGGTGATCGTGAACTGGCGGGCGATTCAAGGGTTCGACCTGTCGGCGTTAGGCACGAGAGCGCAACCGTAACAAGACGTGGGCATGGCTTCATCCTCGAGGCTTCGCTGGTCGTCCCTCCCCTGGGAGACTCGTGAGTCTGAAGCCATGCCTACCCTGTACTATAACAGCCTTTTGACAAAGAGGAAACGATTCGCATGGATGAAATAGCCCTTCTCCCACAGACCCCGGAAGAACTCTATCAAGTCAATCTTGACTTGCTCGCACGCATGAAAGATCCCGCCTTCGCGACGCAGGTCAACCAGATCCCGCTCATCAACCTGCAGCTTGGGCCTTCGGCGTCAGGCGCGCTGGCTGGCGCGAGTTTCGATACGATCTCCCAGCAATGGGTCCCGCTGTGCAATATGCAAGACCCAGTCGCCGAAGCCATCACCGATGCCGACCGATTCTATGAACCGAAGGCCAAGATATTTATCTTGTTCGGCATGGGGCTCGGCTATTTCGCCCGCGAGATGGCGGTTCGCCTCCAACCCTACCAGCGCATGGCGATCTTCGAGACGAGTCCCATCCTGTATCGCGCGGCCATGCATGCCATCGACATCGGCCCGCTGATCGATGGTCACAGCAGAATGGATACGTTCATCGGCGACGGATTATCCCCACATTTGGAGCAGTGGTTCCTCACGTTCGAAAGCCACGAGAAACTGCACATCGCCGAACCGATGCGAGCCGGATTCACCAACATCTACAACAAGGCGGAATACGACACGCTCGGGATGAAGTGCCAGGACATGCTGCGCTATCACGCCGTGGGATTGGCTACGTGGCAACAGTTCGGTGCGCACATCGGCGACAACGACGTCGCCAACCTGCCCGAGTATTTCGCCTTGCCCGGCATCACGGCGCTCAAGGATGTCTGGAAGGGGAAGCCTGCCATCTGCATCGCCGCCGGACCCTCCCTGGTCAAGAACCTCTATCTCGTGCAGGAGATCCAGCAACGCTTCCCGGACGTGACGATCCTGAGCGTGGCGACGGTATATGCGTTGCTGCAAGGGCTCGGCATCGTGCCGGACCTCGTCACCACCATCGATTTCCAGCGGTTGAACTACACGGACCAGATCGCGAACGTGCCGGTCGATCCACGAAGCGCCTTGCTCTACCTCCATTCGGCCTATCCCGATACGGGACGACGCTGGCCCGGCCCGAAGTTCGTCGCGCGGAACGCCAGCGACATGACGCAGTGGATGCTGCGGTATGCCGAGGACAAAGGTTCCGCGGCACAGGTCCAGACGGTCGCGCATCTCAACGTCGTGGCCGCGTTAGAAATGGGTTGCGATCCCATCATCCTGCTCGGCCAAGACTTGAGCCAGCCGAAAGGCATGCACCACGCGCCGGGTGCCGGGGCGCAGGATACGAACGTCGAGGACAGCCCTGATTCCCATATCGCTGCCGATGACGTGTACGGACAACCATGCTGGACGCGACACAGTTACCTCAGCATGCGCACGGTCTTCGCCAAGATGTTCCAAGATCACCCGGAAGCGCACTTCGTCAACTGCACGGAAGGCGGACTGAACATCGACGGAGCCGTCAACCGGACATTGAGCGAGATGATGTCCGAATGGCAACCGGCTGATCCCTTTCAGCGAGAAGGAGGGAAGGCGCGGCTCGGCACGATCCTGAAAGACGCGTATGACCGCTATGTTCCAGAGGCTCGGTGGCAAGACCTGCTGACGGATCTCGGCAAACTCCGGGATGGAGTCAAACAGATCGGCTCGTCTGGCGAGACGAATCTCGACCGCAAGCGCCTCTACGAAGCGTCCGAAACACCAGAGAGCAAACAGCTGTTGGCCGACGCCATCCTGGCGAGCGAAGGCGAGTTCACGGCAGATGGTTCCGTGTTCTCGATGATCGCCGTCAGGCGCTTCGACCTGATCCAGCTCATGTCGGACGTGCCGTTGGATGGAACGTTGCCGCCAGAAGACCTTGCCAGGGTCAGGATGGAACGCATCCTCGCCGTGAGCCAGGCGATGGCCGACGAGTGGCGGAAGGTCACACGCAACCTCGACGGTGCCATTGCCAGGCTGATTGATCTCATGCCAGAGACGCGGTCGCATCCGATGACATGGCAAGAGTGGATACGCCTGTTGGCACGGAAGAGTTACCTGGCCGCTGCGCGTCGCTTGCCGGAAACGTGGTGGGACGAAAAGACGGCGGCCCATTGGCTGGTCGTTTCAGGCTGCCTTGCCATGCACCGGCACGAATATGCCAAGGCGGTAGCCTTGCTGGATGCGGCATCCCAAGATCCTGGATTCGCTCGTTTCGCTCGAGTCCGCGATCGCTGCCAAAGACTATTGGATGAGTCTCGCCGACGACCGCTTCCGTTTATGGCACCATATCTCATGCGCCTGAACGGGAAAGACCCGACAACGGTGCAAGCCGTCGAGACGGTTCAGATTGACAAGACCCAACCGGCCGCAATGCCATTGCGCGGCAAGATCGAAATGTTGGTGGATAAGCTCATCGCTGCGATGGGCGATTCGTAGTCTCCTCGGTCCCTGGTCGGCCCCGGGGGAGCGGGCAACCTTTAGCCAAGTTAGGAGCATGAGCCATGGCCATCGTGTATACCTTCAGCAGCACGGCCGCCTTGACTGGTGCCGTGAAGTTCAACCGCGTGCACAGGATCGCGGCGCAGGAAGATGTCGGGTTCAAGATCGAAAAATTGATCAGCTCGGTCAACAACCTGCAAAGCGCCGTCAGCTTCCTGAACAGCGCGGTGAGCATCATCCATCAAGCCATCGCGTCCGCCATCGCGGCCAGCCAAGTCTCGGCCCTCTCGGCGCCTGGACTCGTCTCCGGTGGCGCAACGAACAGCTCTCTCTATCTATCCGTGACGGCCATCTCCAACTTCAGTGATGCCTAAGATCTGAGGTGAAGCATGGCGCTCAAGATCGTCACCAGCAACATCAGTTCCGTCTCCAGCGCGACGCAATTGCCGTCGCTGGCGTGCATCGAAGTCCTCGTCCAGGCTCACCGCTCGATTTCCGCTTCCGTCAACGTCTTGGTGGGAAACGCCTCTGGCCAATTCGCGAGCCTTTCGGCGGGAGATGCGATCGGTCAGGTGGTGTCTGAGATGAGTCTCGTCTACGTCACGACCACCGGCGGCTCGGCGACGATCGTGTGGATGGCGGCGCAAGGCCATCCGCACCCATAAGGGGATAGGCGCATGAACATCTTCGAATTGTTCCCTGCGGGTGTCGGCGTCAGCGCGGGCTCCGGCGGCACTGGGACGTTCGCCAGCGACGTCGTGCTGTCGGCCGGGCTCTTCGTGACGAGCGGCGTACGTTTTTCAAATACGTTGTCAGTCACCGGCTCCGCCATGTTCTCTGCTGGTATCAACGTCGCTACTTCCACGACATTCATCAGTGACGTCTATGTCAGTGGTGCAGTTCGAGCGCTAAATGTCGTGGCGTCCAGTCTTCTGCAGGTCAACGGCTCTGCGCTGTTTTCTGGCGGGATCAATGTCGTCGCTTCTGCCACATTGCAAAGTGCGTTCATTTCGTCCGTGCTGTCCGTCTTGGGCTCTGCCATGTTCTCGGCGGGCATCAATGTGGCTGCCTCGGCAACCTTCCAAAGTGTGTTGATCTCCGGCACGACATCGATGCTTGGAACGTTGACGGTCGCCAGCGGAACGGTCTTGTCCAGTACGTTACGTGTGACGAGTGGCATTACCGCATCATCTACGCTGACGGTTGCGTCAAGTATCACTGCATCGAGCACCTTGCAGGTGACGAGTGGAATCACGGCTTCCTCGACGCTCACGCTAGCCAGCGGCGCGACGCTGTCCAGCACGTTAACGGTGACTTCTGGCTTAGTGGCATCTTCAACGTTATCGGTGACGGGATCTGCGTTTTTCTCGAATTCAGTCGTCATCAACAACAACGTCGGCATTAGGACAGTGACTCCGGCGAACAGTTTGCATATCGTCGGGGAAGGGCCCGACCAATCCACGATGCGTCTTGACCACTATACGACGGGTGCAGCCGATGGACCGATCTGGCAAACCCGGCGGGGCAGAGGAACCGCCGCATCTCCGACTGCCCATCTCAATAGCGATCTGATGATGCAGTTGAGAGCCTTGGGCTATGACAGCACGAATGGGTTATCGGATCTTGCGGGGATCAAGATATTCGCCGACGGGGCACCGGGGGTCGGCACGACCCCAGGGAGAATCCAATTTCATGTCAATGCTGCAGATACAGAAGTCATGCGCATCACCACCACAGGCAACGTCGGCATCGCGACGCAAACTCCAAGCAATATCCTACAGGTGGTCGGCTCGACCATGCTTTCCGGCGCGCTGATCGTGCAAAGCGGCATCACGGCATCCAGCACGCTCACGGTGACGAGCGGAGCCGTGCTGTCGAGCACGCTGACGCTTACCAGCGGCGCCACCTTATCGAGCACGTTGACTGTCACCAGCGGGGCGACGTTAAGCAGCACGTTAACGATCACGAGTGGCATTACTGCATCAAGCACGTTGATCGTGACCAGCACGGTATCATTGCTTGCGACATTGACGGTCACGAGTACCGTCCAAGCCTCGGCCTTTCTGGTGGCCGGAACGCGCGTACTTCTCAGCCAGCAAGCGGCGATAGCTGACCCGACGGGCGGAGGCACTTTGGGCGCGTCCGATACGGAAGCGCGTACTGCGATCAGTGCCATCCTGTCTGCCCTGCGCACGCATGGGATCATCGCTACGTGATTTTATAGGAGGGATCATGGCTCGCTATAGCGTCAGCCTGGTAGATACGCAGGAATCGTCGTTGAAGTTCGCGCTGGAGAGCGAGAACGCGCGCATCGGCGCTCAGAACACGGCGATCCTGGTGCAATGGACGGACCAGAACAACTTCCGGAAGGATAACGGACTCCCCCCCCTGCCTGAGCCCGTGCTCGTCTCGGTATATACCAGCGCGACGTTCTGCCAACAGATCGTCCGTCTGTTCCTTATGGGGACGTACTCGCAGCGTGAGCAGGCTGTTCTGGCCAGCGTCACGACGCAGTATGGAATCATGACGGTATCGCAGCAGAAAGATCTGCTCTCGATGATGGGGCTCTCGAACATTACCCCAGTCATGGGGTAAAAAGAACGGAAAGAAAGGGGAAAAGATGCCTCGCAGGGTATACCTCCAGCCGCGTAATTTGGTGGGTCATTCAAAGCATCACACAGCGTACATCGGAGTTGGCGAGAAACATGACTCCGGGCATGGCAAGGCACTCGTCAAGCTGGAATTCATCGACGGTGTGGCCGAGAACGTGGACGAGGGGACGTTCCAGCGGTTCAAGGACCTGGGAATCGCCGGGGAGAAGAGGCCGGACAAGCATCCTGAAGACCGCGACGACGGGGATCGTTGATGTTCGGCGGATGGTCACGTGAAATAGAACGCTCGGAATGGCGCGGCCGCGTGGACCAGACGCTCAAGGACTTGACCCGGCAGAACGCAGCCATCGCGGTTTCCGTAGAGCACCTGCACACCTGCCTCGAGACTCGGATTGCGCCCTTGGTCACGTGGCAGAACCGCCTGATAGGCGTCTTCATCTTCTTTTCGCTGGCTCTGCCCGTGGTCTTGTGGTTGTTGACCAATTACCGAATGATTGGGGTCGCTGCCGTTGGCGGATCGAAGTGATGGCATTTGATTGGAAGAAATTGGTTGGTGTCGTGGCTCCGGGCTTGGCGACCGCGTTGGGAGGTCCCCTCGCAGGCATGGCGGTCAAGGCCATCTCCGGGGCGATCCTTGGCCGCGACGACGCATCCGAGGCGGAAGTCGAGCAGGCCATGCTCTCGGCCACGCCTGAGCAGCTGCTCGCGTTGAAGAAAGCCGACCAGGAGTTCCTCGTGCGCATGCGGGAGCTCGACATCGACCTGGAGCGCGTCAACGCGGGCGACCGCACCAGCGCGCGCCAGATGCAGGTCGAGACGCGCTCGTGGATACCTGGAACATTGGCGATGCTCGTCACGATCGGCTATTTCGGCGCGCTTGGCGTGATGCTCAAGTGGGGTCTGCCGAAAGAGGTCGCCGGGAACGAGGCGCTGCTCCTGATCATGGGCGGACTCTCGACGGCATTTGCTACTCTCATCGCCTTCTACTTCGGATCAAGTGCGAGCAGCCGCGCGAAGGACGATACCCTGCAAGCCAGCGTGCGAAACGGCAAATGAAGACACTGGCATGCGCAGGCTTACTTCTGCTAGTGATCGTCGGCTGCGCAGACATCTTGCGGCCGAATCAATCATGGCTCGATCGACGGAATATCCCCTATACGGTCAAGATCATCCCGGCGGCATTGTGGCCAGCCTACGCACACTTCTATGCTGTCCCGCCGGATGCGTGCGGATTCTTCATGGCACCAGGCCAAGTCTTCGTCAGGGAAGGGCTGGAATGGTTCTGCCTCGAACACGAGCTCTGCCACGTCAAAGAATACGCCTTGAACGTGCCGTATCACAGCCTCTGTCCACCTGGCAGATAGGAGGTAGGAATGCGCGGCCATCGAATCTTCTTTACCGCCGCGATGCTCGCTACCATCCTCATGTCCCTGCTCTTCGATGGATGCGCGAGTGGTCCCATCGCAGGCGACGATCGACGGAACGCCCTGTGCCTGCCGCCAGGCATGTCTGAATTGCCGCCGCCGTCGGCCATGCTGAGCGCGGAGGACGTGCGGCTCTTCGAGGGTCCAGGCTGGCTCGTCTATTATCGTGTGGCTGGCAAGACGGTCGGCGTGCTGTGGGTCAAGGGCGAACTCGTCGCGATCGATCCGGACGCCGAGGACAAGGCCGTCCCCGTATGGGTTCGGACAGGGCGGCATCCTTGTGCGTGGCGGTCGGAGATCGTCGGCGCACGACGGCTCTGATCGACAACGAAAGGAAGGAAGGCGTGCAGACCGACATCACCTCCCCAGGCGTCACGTCGAACGACCAATACCCCGAGAACGAAGACCAGCTCTACGTCACGCCGTCGGAGCTGGCCAGCAAGCTCGGCTTCACGGCGACTGAGCAGCAGATCCGCTTCGCCATGAGCCTGCTCAACGGCCACTGCAACCGCCGCACGTTCTGGCCCTCGGAGTACAAGGAACGCCTCACGCTCCCCAGCGACCGCCTGGAGGCGCGCGTCAGTTATACGCCGGTCATCAAGTTGATCGACGCCAAGGGGCGCTACGGATACGGGCGCCGAGACAAACGCACGATGAACATGATCAACTACGATTATGTGGCTGCGCTCGCCGTCTTCGGCAACCCGCCACGCTTCACGAACATCGACGTGAACCAGATCAGCTTCTACGAGGCAACCGGGGAGATGTGGTTTCCGACGGGAATCTTCCTGATTGGCTACTCAGAGGTGGAAATCATTTACGTTGCCGGATTCGTGGAAATTCCAGCACGGATCAAGTCCGCGCTCGCCATGATCGTGAATTCCGTGTGCACGAAGGGAATTGGCGACAGGACCAGCTATTCGGTAGGACGAGTCAGTCGCACCTTTGCCACGCCATCGTTTATAGACCAGGACGTCAAGATGCTCCTTGAACCGCTGGTGATCCGCAGCTACATGTGATAGGGGTTTACTTTCGGCGGCACCCGTATTATGATAGCGGTCT
>ERZ1292623.101-Hain-H51-01um-R1-101-length-93106-cov-27_pt1 | contig 93106 bp, 115 predicted proteins | sample MGYA00564398_ERZ1292623 | MGnify/ENA primary metagenome ERZ1292623 (study PRJEB36523, sample SAMEA6512633) | groundwater metagenome | collected 2019-01-07 | study: AquaDiva: Metagenomics assemblies of 32 groundwater samples
AAGTTGAAGTACGACGACCACACAGGCTGGAGCATTCGGTACTACGGTTTTGGCGCGAAGATAGTTCCTGTCGAGCAAAAGCCGAAGAACGATTCCAAGCCAGAATACATTGTGGTAGACCAGACTGAGTTATTGAAACAGTTTGCAACATGGTGCCAGGAGGCTACTGATGAAGGATATCTAAAAGGTATTATCACATATTGCAACACTGAATGTAATGACGGCAGGAGCAACCAGTGTGTGTGCAAGACAGGTGTAAAGATAATGCGTTGGATAACAGAACCAGGAACTGATCACAAGTATGCGAGTTACAGATGTCTGGATGATAAAGTATAGTATCATCATCACCACGCGTAACGAACCAAAACAGGTGCTCGAATGCATGGCTTCGATATACGAGTCCCTTGACGGGTATGATGAGAACGATTACGAGATACTCGTAGTAGCCCCGGACGACGAGACTAGAGCAGCGTGCGAATTCCTTTATTGCAGATATATCAAAGACGAGGGCAAGGGTAAGATAGCGGCACTGAACTTAGGTTTGAAAGAAGCCACGGGCGAGGTATTGGTATTCACCGACGGCGACTGTATCTTGTCTGGGTTGAATCATCTGTTTGCGGCATTTGATAACAAGCGCACGGGTCTAGCTACGGGTAGAGTAATACCAAAACCGTTTGTTTCAAAAGGCGTTCCACAACCAGACGTACATGAAGACAAGTGGTATTTCTTTCATCGGTTCTTGTTACAGGCTGCACACGAGCAGCGCCAGACACGTTTCGAGAACAAACAATATTTTGAGAGCACGGCTTATTTAATGGCGTTTCGGAAAGGACTGATAACAGAGTTCCCGGACGATGTTGCCGAGGATGCGTGGATAGTAAAACAGTTGAAGAACCATACACACGTATATGTTCCGCAGGCTACGGTGGCTGTCAAGGGCCCATGCAATGTCAAGGATTGGGTCAGCCAGAAAACACGATGTATCTTGGCTCATGAGCGTATCAAAGGCGAGAAGATGAAATCGTTCGGTAACGAGGTTGGCAACGGCCTGTATTTTGCACTGGCACAGAACTATACTTTACAGGAGTTGATATGGCTACCGCAGTTGTTCTTGTTACGGTTGTATGTATGGGTCAAGGCAAAGACTACGGGGTTATTAGGTGGTCGATACAGAGACGGCTGGAAATCTGTTAAAAGCACTACTGAATAAGAGTTATAAAACTTTAAATATAAATTATGGTTTTAGGATAAGCGGTGATGTATTATGAAAAAACAATTGATTATGTTTGCAGTTGTTCTATTAGTCTCTGCAATGGGTGTGTTTGCTGCGTGCACCGATACTGACGGTGGCAAAGATATCTACAAAAAAGGTACGGTATCTTACAAAGGGAAAACGTATACAGACGCATGCAAGGGAACCACTTCTATTGGAGAGAACTATTGTTCTAGAGGCAGCAAAGGGTTTCGTGCATATACGTTTGTTAAATGTCCGTACGGTGCTTGCAGTAACGGTGCATGTACAAAACCAGTTTGTGGTAATGGAATAAAAGAAGGCAACGAGAAATGCGATACCGGAGCATTAGTTGGTGTTCCATGCACGCCGTCGTACAAGGGACAGTGCAGTTATTGCATGGCTGGATGCATAAGTTGGGCGAACAAAAACAGTTGTTACAATTACTGGGCAAACGAGAACCATACTATGGACGTTGGCAATGTGGCTGACGAAGCAGGCCATAATCTTTCGGACTGGGGTCCGGTAGAGACGACTACGCACGGCGGCTCGTGGGGTAGTTCACCGACCGGAAGCTCGTGCTGTCCGTACGGTAGTGACCTGTACCCTGCGGCGTATGACGGTACTGCGAGAGTAGTTTCAGACTCGCTATCTTCTGATAATTCAACATTAGAGATGCCAATCGGCTGGGGTAATTTTTATAGTTCGCAGTATCTCGAGTTCATGGCACTGAAGGGCATTTCCATGAACGATTCTTTTGACGTGTACATCGGCGGCAACAAGGTATACTCGTTCAAGGACGACGGTGTAAGACAGGTTCAACCACCGAGCCAGGGCAGTTACTATTTTGACTTTGGCACAGCAACGTCACCGGTACAGTCAGGGTATAAGCAGATTACCGAGGCCTCGGCGTATGACGCTATAATTGGCTATGGCTGGGTCACGGCACCGGACGGGTCAAGAGACAGAGCAACAGGTACCAATCTAACTAGAGACATTATCTTTGGCGCGAGCGATACTGAGTTCAAGATTGACATTCCGGACGACGGCGCGGTATATTTCGTGACCGTGTATTTCGGTGACATGTCGTATGCACATGACAAAATGAGTGTGACCGCAGAAGGCAATATTATTTTTAGCGACGTGAACACCGCCGATGGCCAAGTCGTAGCCAAGTCAGCATACATTGGCAGTGTCACAGACGGTACGTTAAACATAGTATTCAAGGACAACGGCGGCGACAACGTGCACTGGTCTATAGTAGGTCTTGACGTTAAGAAATCGTACTGTCCAGAGCAGTGGGTCAAACACAGTTTCAAAGTTTCGTCATACGGCACACCCTCCAGTTGGTACGGTCGAAACATGCCAGGAATTGATGCTGGCGTGAACGCACTGATAAAATTCGTGTCCACGGCACCGCACTGGTCAGGATACGATACCTACGGTCAGGTCGCTATTAGCCAAGTCATAACTAAATGGAGGCACAATGTTGACGTGTGCGTGTGAATACATTTAAATATAACTTCTTCTTTTATTTTTTTATGTTTGTCAACCATGTTTGTCCGTATTGCAACGATGCGTACCTAGAAGTGATGGCGTTCATTGACGACCCGTTATATACTGAGGCGTACCTGTTATGTCCGGTCTGTCACGAGCACACGTACTATTTTGAGTTGAGCGACGAACTAACTATAAATTCTACAATGAGGTGAATCAACTGGATTATGAAAAACGGCTTCCGATACTGATTGTACCAGAGGGCGAAATGGATTTTGGCGGCAAGTCATTCGACGAGCCAAAAATAGCGAGATGCGAGTACTGCGGCAGCGCTTTGTTTTATTGCGCGCAGCGGTACGGTCTAGTTAATAAGAATCTAAAATGGATTGACACGATTGCTGTTGTCGGAGAGACAGAAGAAAGCAAGAAGTTCAGGGAATGGGAAATTGATTATGTCTCTGAAGAACGGCTATGTGCAGTCTGCAAACGTCCCTGCGGGTTCATAAATGTCAGGGACGATGAAGATATCGCGCACGAGTTTGAAGACCAGTGGGACGTAGAACGGCACGAGGAAGCACTCGACCTGCTGCAGTATCCTAAAGAAACCAACACCGGTAAACTTCTCAAGTATGAGCGCGAGATAGACAATATCAAGCAATGGATAGTTAATTTAGAAAGGAAACGGCAAGAGATAAAAGAATACAAGGAAAAGCAGCAGGTGAAATAATGATAAGATGTAAGAAATGCGGCAAGTGCGAGCCGATACTAAGATGCATCATGTACGAGAACGAAGATTTCTGTTTCAACCACGGCAAGCCGATTGAACCTGTACGAAGAACTTTCGTTACAGCCTAAGCCAGAAAAGAAACATAAATGATTTCTATTAGTCTCTATGTTGTAGTAAGCAAATCTTATATATAAGTGAAGATTGTATTCTCGTGGGGTATCTACATTGACAGAAACTGAAGACTTATTAACCGCTAGAAAACAAAAGTTTGTTGATTTTTTTAAGAAAAACTATGTTTACATTCTACTTTTTCTCATTATATTTATGGGTCTATATGTTCGTTCTATCAAGAACGACCAGCTCAAGGATTCTCTGTTGGAGCTCGACCCGTATTTGTTCTTAAGGTGGATTAACTTAATCGTCGAGACCGGTAAAATACCCACAGTAGATTATATGCGAGCTTATCCTATAGGGTTCGCCACTGACCAGGAGTCATTAATAATGCCATACACTGTTGCATACTTATATAAAATTTTACATTTTCTCAATCCACAAATTACAGTTGTCAATTCTGCGAGCTGGTATCCTCTTTTTGCTTTTGGGCTAAGTCTAATTCCTTTCTATTTATTATTAAAAGAGATATTAGGAAAAAAGACCGCGATTTTAGGTTCGTTTTTTCTATCAATAATCCCAGGATTCTTATTCAGAACTTTTCAAAGTTATGCGGACAAAGAGCCATTGGCCTTGTTGACTATGTATCTGGCTATGTACCTCTTCATCAAGGCGTGGTATTCTGTTAATGACAAGAAGCCGTGGGCGGCTACATTACCGGCGCAGGTATTCTGGTCAGTAATGGCTGGCGTCTGGGCGGGCATCATGTCATTGACGTGGGGCGGAACTGCGATATTGTTCATTGCGGGCGGCGGTTTTGCATTATTGAGTTTCATATTATGGTTCAAGGCAAAAGACGTGCTAACTTATTTCCTCTGGTTGGTGTTTTACGTTATAGTCTCGCTCACGTTCACTATGAAGTATGGCGGCTGGATGTACGGGTTCCAGGTATTACTTTCTAACGTTGGCTCATTGCTAGCCATCGGCACTCTAGGCCTTGGCATTGGCTGTTTGGTTATTCGGTTCATTGAAACCAAGTCGGCGTTTGTCAAGAATATTAAGTTACCCCTCGGCGCGAAATCGATTGTCTTGATAGGCAGTTTAGGATTAGTGCTTATGCTTGTTACTGGCCAGCTAGGCCCGATGACCAGCAAGGTATTGGAACAGTTCGTGCACCCGTTCGAACGAGCTAGACATACATTGACAGTGGCAGAGAACAGGCAGCCATACTTTAGCGACTGGGCGGGAGAGTTCGGGTTCTTGTTCATGTGGATAGCGTTCGCGGGCGCGGTCTTGTTATTCTGGGACATGATGGTGGACATGCGTCATAACAAATCCAACCAGCGCTGGCTCATTGTCGGGTTATTCGTGTTCATGCTTGCGGGCATCTTATTTTCCAGGAACAGTCCTACGGGCCTGATGAACGGCGAGACTGGCGCATCAGTGATATTTTTCATGGGCTCTTTGGCACTGTTCTTTGGCGTTCTAGTCTTAGGTTATATCCGAGCGTATTATAAAGATAAAGACTTGTTTGAGATAATCTCTACAATGGACAAGGCGTCTATCAAGCCATGGTTTGTGATATTCTTCCTGATAGAGTGCATGATAGCGGCCAGGGGCGCAGCACGATTGTTCACTATATTAGCGCCTGCAATGGCCATCGTTGGCGGTTATTTTTTCGTTTCGTTATGGAGTAAGCTCCAAGGTAGGGTGTATAAAATTATCATTGCGGGCGTGTTCGTGTTCATCGGCGGCACCATGTTGATGTCTACATTGGCACTGGCACGGTCCATGGGTCCGACCATTACGCCGAACTGGATTGAGACCACAACATGGATTAAGGAAAACACGCCAAAGGACGCGGTATTCGCGCACTGGTGGGACTACGGCTACTGGGTCCAGACGCTTGGCGAAAGAGCCACGGTATTGGACGGTGGTCAGCCAATGGCACCATGGAACTATCTGTTGGGCAGGTATGTGCTTACTGGCCAGAATTTCTCAGAGGCACTGAACTTCCTTTACGCTCATAACGTCTCGTACTTTTTGATAGACCCGACGGACATTGGCAAGTACCCAGCGTATGCTAGTATCGGCTCTGACAAGAACTATGACCGGTTGTCGTACGTGACTTCGTTTGCGTTACAGCCACAGGTCGGCGGCAAGAAAGAGTACGTGTACGCAGGCCAGTACGGCTTTGACGAGGACTATATTGCTACTACAGGCAAGACATATCCTAAGGGCGGTGCGGGCGTGACACAGGTGATGATGGACATTTCACGTCCGACTAATGAAACCGTGTCTGTTACGAACGCAAGGGTCAGGGTGGTCGGTCCCGCGGGCCAGATTGACGAGCCGCTGCAGTGTGTGAACGTGTACAAGCAGGAGTTCGTGTTCAATGTTACGGGTTACGAGGGCTGTCTGGTCGTGTTACCGGAGGTCGACCCCGCGGCACAGACTATCAAGGACTTTGGCGGCGCGATATTCTTGAGCAGGCGCGGCCGGGCAGCGTTATGGACACAGATTTATTTACGCGGCTATGACAAGGATAGCCCGTTCGAGCGCGTGTTCGATTCTCAGCCACAGGCGTTAGTGTATGTCAAGGACCAGGGCCCGTGGGGGCCGATTACGGTCTGGAAGGTGCACTATCCCGAGAACATGACAGTTGACCCCGCGATGCTGTCGACAGAGTTTCCGGCAGGCACGTTCATGGAGTAGATAAGATGAGAAAAGACTACACGATTGAGCACGAGGAGTACGATGACGATAGCAGTCCGTTGGGCCTTATCATATCTCTATTTCTAGTCTTTGTCTGTCTGTTCTTCGCATACGTGGCTTATGAGATTTGCAAGGCGTCTGGCTTTTCCCATTTCACGTTGGGCATTACGGTCGCGGGGACGTTTATTTTAGGTATATTCATGTTCCACAAGAACGGTATGTTTGATGCGAGGCTGACGTATATCAATGTTCGGCACGTCAAGGTTTGGCACAGCGGCCTACGCAAAGGGATAAGGACGGAGTATCCATATCTAAAGAACAAGCCAGAGGAGGAAGACGATGGACAGACCAATGCTTTATAACGAGTATATATCAGAACACAACGACGTGATACGTTCATTGACAGAACACGAACAGGCGATTGCTAAGATAGTTCATCTTATCAAGCAATGCTTCAGCCAGAAATGCAAGCTCATGCTCTGCGGCAACGGCGGGAGCGCAGCGGACGCACAGCACATGGCCGCGGAATTTGTCAACCGGTTCAAGAAAGAGCGCAGGGCGTTACCTGCGATTGCGCTGACCACTGACAGTTCTAATATTACGTCTATATGCAATGACAAGAATTTCAAGTACGTGTTTTCACGACAGATTGAGGCACTGGCAAAACCGGGCGATGTCTTGATAGCGTTCAGCACTTCAGGCAATTCTGATAATATTATCGAAGCTATAAACCGTTGCAATTCTAAACAGGTCACCAGTATCGCGTTCCTCGGCAAAGACGGTGGGAAAACCAAAGACCAGGCGGACATACAGGTAATCATCAACTCACAAAACACGCCGAGAATACAGGAAGCCCACCAACTATTATATCATATAATATGTGAGGAGGTCGATACGGAATAACTCTACAAGGTTCTGAGTTCCCCTCTTTACCTATAGAGATATTCCGCGACAATCCCAACAATGAACAGATTACTATTTATGATTGTGGCATTTGTAGCATCACTACTCTCTACTAAATATTTCATACATTTCTGCAAGTATGCGGGATTAGTCGGGAAGGACATGCACAAGCACGAACACACCGAGATACCAGCGACCGGCGGCATGGGTGTGTATGTAGGGATACTGTTAGCGCTTTGCCTGTACGTGCTCGTAACAAAAGGCGATAACGCGCTAGAACTGTTCGGTGTATTATTAACATTGTCCATTATCACTTATATCGGTTTCTTTGACGATATTACCAAGGACAAGGGCGGTCTGGAGCAGTGGCAGAAGCCGGTGTTCACGGTGCTTGCTGTGATACCACTGATGGTCTTGCGTCTAGGTACCACAGCGATGGTATTGCCGTTCATAGGCTGGTTTGATTTTGGCTGGGCGTTCACGTTCATAATAATACCTATCTCTATTATTGGCGCTAGCAACATGGTCAATTTGCTCGGCGGTTATAACGGCTTGGAAACAGGACTGGGTATTATTTATATAGGCATGCTTACGATATACGCGAATTTCAAGCACCAGGAAGTTGCGGTCTTGATTGGTCTTGCAACGGTTCTTGCATTATTAGGTTTTCTCATATTCAATTGGTATCCTAGCAAGATATTTCCGGGCGATTCGCTGACATATCTTTTGGGCGGAGTATTGGTCTCAATGGCATTGGTCGGTAACTTTGAGAAAGCTGCGCTCGTGGTCTCGATACCGTTCTTTATAGAATTCGTGTTAAAGATTCGAGGTCGGTTCAAGCAGCAGAGTTTCAGCCAGCCGTACACTGAAGGGAAACTGATTCATTCAGGCACGGTGTACTCGCTTCCGCAGGTACTGACTCGGACAGGTAAATTCAGTGAGCAGCAGGTGGTGATGATACTGATAGGATTCGAGTTATTGTGTTCATTATTCATTTGGATAATATAAATGAGGTGTAAATATAAGAAATGGCAAAACAAGAAAAATTAGACGACAATGTAGAACAGGTCAGGGGCGGGGGCATGTTCCCTTTTGACTACTACAGATGCAAGACGCACGGCGTGATGTGGCAGATAGGAAGCCATATTACCAAATGTCCGGCATGTGCACTGAACATGGAAGAGAAAGTGAAGACATGACACTGACTTCTACTGCCCGACAATAGGAGAAGAATGCATGTTAAAGATTGAGCCTGTGGGCATCTCGGTCATAATCCCTGTCAAGAACGAGCAGGAGAATATATCTCAGTTATTATTAGAACTGATTCGTGTTTTAAGTTCGGACGACGAAATTATATTTATTGACGACGGTTCGACTGATGAACCCATGGTTGAGATACTCAAGCACGCAAATAGTGCGTTACAGGTGCGTACCCGAGTGATACGATTGCGCAAAAATTTCGGCAAGTCCACCGCATTGAGTATCGGTCTAGGTTATGTTTCAGAAGATAAGGACTACGTGCTCACTATGGATTCTGACTTGCAGGACGACCCGAAGTACATCCCTTTGTTCAAGGAAACGCTTGACAAAAACAATCTAGATTGTGTGGTTGGCTGGCGCAGAAATCGTTTGGAACTGTCAAAGAAGATGCCGTCTAAAATTTATAATTTTTTGATACGCAAGTTTTCTGGTATGCAGATACATGACATGAACTGTGGCATGAAGATGTTCAAAAAAAAAGTGTTGATGAAGCACCAAGTCTATGGCGAGATGCATCGATATATTCCGTTAATAATAGAATCGTTCGGTTTCAAGGTCGGCGAGGTACGGATAGAACAACGGCAGAGGCTGCACGGCAAGTCCAAGTACGGTATTTCACGCATGTATACAGGCTTTATCGATTTGATGACGGTGCTGTTCCTGTACAAGTACGGCCAGAGCCCGGGGTACGTGTTCAGTGCTCTCGGTATGTTTTCGCTTGTTATAAGCGCGGTCTTCTTTTCGTTGGCTACTTATCGTTGGTTTGCGCACGGCATGGTATCAGTTTCGGTCACTATCGCAACGTTCTTTTTCGTTACCGGGTTCTTATGCATTATCACTGGTTTGTTGTCAGAACAGATTAACAGCATGGCGCAGGTTAACAAGGACAAGTCACGGTTCATCAAGAAGGTGGAAGACATATGAAAGAAACAATTGAGATTCCTCTTGAATATGCAAAGAACATATATCTGGTCTTAGAAAATTATCATTTAATGGGAATAGAGATGATTTCGCAAGAGATAAAGAATATGATTTCTGATGAAGCATATACAAAGTTAATTGATATCTTCTGGAAATATCATAACGCCAACTGCGGTCCGTTCAATAGGACATTAAAAAGATTAATAGACGAGGAACTTAAATGAACTGGCTCAAGTTGTATTTCATATTACTGAACTTCATGGCATCGTTCGTGGTATTTGTGATAGCGCACGAGTTGGTGCATTATATCTCGTTCCAGCCGTATACCAAGGCTATCTGCCTGGATTTTGACGGCGGCACCACGATTGCCAGGACAGAATCCAATATCCCGGCATCGTCGTACCCGGTGCTAGGTCCGATGATGGTCGAGAACGAGAAATGGGCGATGCGGGTAGCGTTCGTGTTCCAGTCCGTGTTTTATATTGTGAATCATTTAGCATTTACTAAGCGCCTCGAAAAGAAAGAAGATGATACTATCCACAATATTTAACCAGGCATTGGGTGTGTTGCTAAAAGGTATATTCGGTTTTCTAGGCGGCGGCATATTCTTCCTGAGTTGGATTTACCAGGCATACTTAAGCAAGAAGACCGGGACCAGCATGGTCGACACTAATTTTTGGCTGATGCGCACTAGCGGGTTGGTGTTACTCTTGATTCATTCATTGATAATCAAAGACGTTGTATATACGCTGATGAACATCGCAGGTATATTATTGACACTGTACAATGTCAGTCTGATAAAAGAGGATAAAAATGTTAAAAAAAAAGAAACAAAAATCGATTAGAGAGAACAACGAGTTTGCAGAAGAGACTCTGGTGATGTGCTGCAATTGCAGCGCAACGGTACGAATCGTAATAAACGATAACACATTCGACAAGAGCCAGTACCTGTGTCCGAGATGCGAGATGGGTGGCATAATAGAAGGTGACGAGCTATGAAAATCGTGTTTACTGTGGACTGTGAGGGCATGAAGTTCTTTGACCAGGGCAATCCTGATTATAAATCGCCAGTGCAAAAGATTAAGTTCGGTCTCAATAAATTGGCAGCGGTAAAGAAATACAATATTGACGGATTCCCGTTGCTGTACGAGTTCAGTTTAAATCATAAGGTACCGATGACGTTCATGCTGCTCGGTGAGAAGTTCAAGCCGGTGCAGAACCCGCCGCCGTGGTTCGAGTTCGGGTACCATACATGGTCGCACAAGGTCTTGCCTGACTGTTCCGTGAGTGACCTGTTCAAAGAGACCAAGAACATGTACGGTTGCAAGAGTTTCACGGCACCGATGTGGAAGATAGGTTCATTGCTTGACGAGGAACTGTTTGTCGAGCGCATGCTCAAGGACGGGTATCGTATTATGACGTACAGAGGCACGTCTGCAAGCGAGTTGCATTCCGGTCCGGCGTTTTTAATGAACGGCATGAAACTGGTGTACGTCTCCGCGACTACCCGTGGCACGATGGAAGACATGAAGACAGTGATTTTAAGCGCGCTTGATACGGCACGGCTGGACATGCAGTTCGGTCACGAGAGTATTTTTGTGATTGCGACGCACGATTTCGTGTACAAGGACACTAAGGCGCTCGAGTTCCTGTGGAACAACCTGAGTCAGTTTCAGTGGTTAAAGATGGAGGAGTTGTAACATGAAAAAAGAAACAGTAAATATAGTATTAGCGCACCACGATTGTGCATGTGGCCACGAGCGGTGTATGCATTATTGCAGGAAAGACGGGTACCACGAATGCTTCATTGACGACTGTGGCTGTCAGGCGTTCAAGGAAATCGTTGACAAGAAATGAAAGTTTGCTTAATCTACCCGGGCAAGTATGAGAACACTGCGGAATTTGTACCTCTAGGACTGGTTTACCTAGCCACAGTACTGAAGCAGGCCGGTCACGAAGTCAGGATTGTAGACCTGCGGGTGCACAAACTTATAGTAGATGACATTAGGGAATATGATGTTTATTGTCTTTCGGTGATGACTTCTCAGGTCAAGGAAGCAATTGAGATTTCTAAGACAATGCGTTTTTTACATACTAAACGCATCATATGGGGTGGGCTGCACCCGACGTTATTCTCTGAGCAGGTACTGAAAGCGGATTATGTTGACGCGGTCGTATTGGGCGAGGCAGAATCGGTGATATGCGATGCAGTGACTGGCACTGATAAGATATACCGTGGCAAGATGCTAAACTTCAGCGAGTTGCCAATGCCAGATTATAGTCTATTAGAAATGGACAAATATTCAATCCTGTATAAGAATTACCAATTCAAAGGAATACCTCAATTCAACATAGAAAGTGATATGTTGAAAGGCAACACTGATACGCCTAAAGAGGTAACGCTATGAAATCAAGCGACCTTAGAACCCAACGCACTTTAGTCGTTGGAGTATGTCAGAAGCGTGTGATTGACGTCGCTATAAGCCGCGGCTGTCCAATGCGGTGCTCGTTCTGTCTCTCCCAGTCAGAGTTCTACAAGAAGTACAGGAAGATGCCGCTGGACATGGCGAAGGAGCACATCAGCCAGGTACAGAAAGCAACTAATGCAGACTTCATCTGGTTCAGGGATGATTACCTGTTCCAGGATTTAGCGTGGATGAAAGATATTGCGCGGCACCTGAAAGCACTTAACGTAGCATGGGCTGGCAATATACGGGCAAACGATTTTCAGCGCATGTCGGAAGGATATTTGAACGAACTGAAAAATTATGGTTGCGAGATGCTCTTAATGGGTGTAGAATCCGGCAATGACGAGATGCTAAAAACAATAAGGAAAGGCATCACGGTCGAGATGGTCAAGGCTGCTGTAACAAGATGTGAAAAAGCGGGTATCCGGTCAGCGGGCACGTTCATCTGTGGTTATCCTTACGAGACTAGGGAACAGATGATGGATACCGCTAGGTTGATTCTTAAACTGTACCAGATACAGCCTACAGGCGAGTTTTCTGCGTCTGTTCTGAGGCCCTATCCCGGAGCGGACATATTGCAGGACTGTATCAAATTAGGTTACGAACTGCCGCAGTCAAACGAAGAATGGGCAGAGCTTGATTCGACGTATACGGTTTATCATTCACGGAAAGAACTGAGATGGATTAAGGACTATGACTGGTTTGTCCGGTTCTTCAATTATCTGCAGACAATATTATATTTCAAACGTAGAGGTTTTGACACGTCGTTTTTCGAGAAACGGTTGTTCATGAACACATGGGACTCGTCGCTAATCTACCATATTAAAAAACTGCGTCATAATATATCACGAGTCAGTAGTTAGCAAAATATATATATAACCTTTGAAGTATTTAAGTAGGGTATCAAAAAATGTTAATGGCAGCACAAGTCACTGGACATTCGCACGCGAGGTATCTGTATGGAGAGAGATTATGAAAATTCTCGTAGTGGGCGGCAGCGGGTTCTTGGGAAGCCACCAGGTCGATAGTCTAATGCAGCAGGGTCACGAAGTCGTAGTCTTTGACAATCTATCTACTGGGAACGAAAAAAACCTAACGCAGCACGTAGATAATCAAAAATTCACGTTCTTACATAAAGATATCTTAAAGAATAAGAAATTGCTGTTTCGCGAGATAGGTAAATGCGATAGGGTATATCACTTCGCTGCGCATGCAGATGTACGGAGCGGACAGACCGACACATCCATAGATTTTGAACAGAATCTTGTAACAACGATTTGTATTCTGGAGGGAATGCGTCTATCCTCTAAATGTAAGAGTTTAATTTTTATTTCTTCAAGTTCCGTTTATGGTGAGCCAGATAAGGAACATATTCCCACGAAGGAAGATTATCTCGGCGTGCAGACTTCGCTTTATGGGGCTTCGAAACTGGCGGGCGAGCAGTGGGTCACAAGTTACTCTAACTATTACGGATTCAAATACTGGATACTCCGATTGGTCTCGCAGATGGGGCCAAGGTACTCGCACGGGTGCATCGTTGATTTCTTGAATAAACTAAAGGCGAGCAATTACAAGAGCATCGAGATTCTCGGGAACGGTCGGCAAAAGAAATCGTACCTGCATGTGTCGGACTTGATAAGCGCGATTAACCACGCGACTAAAGACAAGTGCGGGATATACAATGTCGGGAACGATAAGACCATGACTGTGGGCGAGGTCTTGACGTGGGTTTTGGACGAGTTGTACGATTTAGGCGCGCCGATAGACATGCAAGATTTTAAAATAACGTATGCAGGCGGCAAGCGTGGCTGGCTGGGCGATTCGCCAAACGTTCTGTTAGACACTTACAAACTAGAATGTTTAGGCTGGATACCGTTGATATCTCAAGAGAAAGCGATTAAGGAGACTACGAGGTGGGTGTACGAGCATGGTTAAGGATGTAATCAAGTTTGAGATAAAATATGGTTATGCGTTGATTGACGGCAAGTATTATAAGCCGAGCCACGACAAAGAACAGAGAATGGTGCTGACTGAGTGTCCGAACGCCAAAGCAGTCATCCAGAAAGCCAAAGACATGGCAAAGATACTTGAGTCTGCGCTCTCCATAGTGGGGTTGTGACATGGAAGACAAAGACGTTTTGATGCGAGACATCGAGTTCGCATGGGAGGAGTGGCACGCGACCAAGCGTGCAGCCGAGCTCTTAAAAGAAGGCTTTTTCACGCCCGTGGCGATAGAGTTCTGTTATTATTACACACAAAAAAAGAGGCAAGAATATGCGTCAACTGCAAAGAAAGATTAGTATAGGTAGCCTGTCGCGCCAGCCGTTACAGGTATCTAATACAAAGAACAAGCATGCCAACACGTTCGACGAGTTGTTTGACAGCGAGCAGTGGGAGCACCCGTACGATTTCAATATCCCAAAGTATCCGTTGCTGGTTGATATCGAGCCTACGAACCACTGCAATTTTACATGCAAGTTCTGCAACCGCGAGATTATGAAACGCCCGAAAGGGTATATGGACTTCAGGTTATATGAGCGTATAATAAAACAATTGTTCGGTAAAGTATTTTATCTGAAATTTTCCAGATGGGGCGAGCCGTTCCTGCACCCGCAGATTTACGATATGTTCCGTCTCGCAAAGAAGCACATAATAAAAGTGCACGTGACCACTAACGGGTCATTAGTTGACATTGACCGGTTACAGGACGTTGATACGATATATTTCTCGATGCAGGGCTTGAACAAGAACGATTATAAAGACTTACGCGGAAACTCTTTTATAGACCTGAAACGAAAGATACGTGAACTATCAAAACACCCTAATAAGAAACGGCCGCACGTGTGCTTGTCTACTTCTGTCCTTGACGAGAAGCCTATTGAGGTCAAGGCGTTCGTGGACTACTGGTCGCAGATAGTCGACAAGGTCCAGGTAGGTCGGACCACGTTCACGTGGCTCGGCAAGAACGATTACATAAAAAAGCAAACGTTCAAGCTGCGGTCAGAGCCGTGCCGCGATATCCGGCTCAGGCTGAGCATAGACTGGAACGGTGACGTGACGCCGTGTTGTACTGACTTTGACGGTTTCATGACCATAGGCAACATAGGTAAAAACACTATTGAACAGTTGTGGCGCAATGACAAGATTGAGTACATGCGCAAGCAGATTAAAGAACGTAACTTCGGTTTCAACAAGTTATGCGCGAGGTGTAACCAACAATGGTAACGTACAACTGTCTATATCGCGAACACGAGGAGAATAAATGATTAGGCAATGCATCATCCTTTGCGGCGGTTATGCCAAGCGCATGTACCCGTATACTAAAGAGACTGCCAAGAGCATGCTTTTGATTAATGATAGGCCGTTCATTGATTATCAGTTACGGTTGTTAAAGAAATACGGCGTGACCAGTATCATCTTATGCACTTCGCACCTGGCATGGCAAATTCGTGACTATATCAAGAACGGCGACCTATGGAAGTTGCGAGTCAAGTACGTGCACGACGAGCACCAGTTGGGCACCGGCGGTGCGGTATACAAGGCACGGGATTACATGTACTCTAACTTTTTTGTATGGTACGGTGACTCGTACTGCGACACCGATTTATCCAATATACATTCTGACTTCAAGAGCCGGGCGATAGTGTTCAAGAACAGCGACAAGTACGACCCCAGCAAGATAATGCTGAAAGGCGACAAAGTGGTCAGGTACGACAAGAATGGCTGCGGCAGTTATATTGACGTGTTTTACGCGTTCAACAAGAACGATTTATTGTCTGTGCTGCGTTCGGAATGCGATTTGAGCGACGCGTTGGTGGAACTGATTAAACTAAAAAAACTCTATGCGTACAAAATTTCAGAACGTTTCTACGAGATAGGCAAGAAGGAAGGGTATGACGAGTTCAAGAAAGCGATGGGTGATTCGTCGTGATAATCGTCAAGTCGCCGTTCCGGATTAGCATAGTGGCAGGGAATGATATGCCTGAGTACTATCTAGGCAGGGGCAGCGCGTGGGTCAGTTCTACGATAAACAAGTATTTGTTCACTGTATTATCAGAGCGCCGAGACGACTTGATAGAGGTCATATCCGCGGACTACCAAAGCATCAAGTATTACGATATCTCTAAGATAGACGAGTATGACGATATCTATGGTTTCGTGTTCCGCAGGTTCAAGACATATCTCTGGCGCCGAAAATGGTCAGGGTTCAATCTGTTTACTTCAGCCCAGGTACCGTCACAGACCGGCCTAGGCGGCAGCAGTATTCTTATATGCTCGTTGATACAGGCGATACTATTGCATTTCCAGAAGAACTTGGGCATAGGTTTGTTCATGGACAAAAAGGAAGTGGCAGAGCTAGCGTTCGAGATTGAGCACGGCGACATGCAGCGCGCAGTCGGCAAGCAGGACATGTACGCCACGGTCACTGGCGGTGTAACCAAGTTCAGTGCCGACGAGCACGGGTTCGTGACTGCGAAACGATTGATACAGACACCGCCAGCACTGGAATCGTTGCGTCGAAAACTGGTATTGTACTATACCTGCATGAAACATTCCGCGGAAGAGATACTGGTCAAGCAGCGAAACGATATCAAACAGTTAGACGAGTCAGCAATCAAGAACATGCAGGACATCACGTTCCACGCTGACGGCGTGGCAGAGAAGATTATGGCAGGCGATTACGATTATTGGGGTCGGCTGATGCACCAGTTATGGGAGATGAAGAAGGCACGCACACCGAAGGCAAGCAATCTCGAGATTGACCGGTTGTATAGTTTCGGCAGGGACAATGGCGCGTACGGTGGAAAACTTGTTGGAAGTGGCGGCTCAGGATTTTTATTGTTTTATTGTCAGGAAGACAAGCAGGCACAGCTGCGGAAAGCGTTTGCTACCAGTGGTCTGACCGAGATGGACTTTCAGTTCGAGACAGAAGGCATTTGTAACGTGGGAGGCAACTAAAAATGGACTACGGCGAATATGTATCAGACACGATGCAGGCGATTGCAAAGATAGACAGGTCAAAGATAGACAAGGCAGTCGATATACTGTTCAAGGCATGGAAGAAGGGCGCTACGGTCTATACTTGTGGCAATGGTGGGTCAGCGTCTACAGCATCGCACATGGTCTGTGACTTGGCCAAGTGCACGATTGTCGATGGCAAGAAGAGGTTACGAGTGATAGGCTTGGTTGATAATATACCATGGGTCAGTGCGCTGACAAACGACAATGGTTGGGACAACGTATATTACGAGCAATTATTGAACTATTTTACTGCAGGAGATGTTTTAATTGGTCTATCGGTGCATGGTGGCAAGGGCAGGGACCAGGCCGGTGCATGGACACAGAACGTGCTGAAAGCAATTGATTACGTGAACCAGACCGGCGGATTTTCGATTGGTCTGACCGGGTTTGACGGTGGCGAGATGGAGAAGATATGCACGGTCAATATAAACGTGCCAGTGGATAGCACGCCGATTGTCGAGAGCCTGCACTGCTGGGTCGAGCATTACATGGCGAATAAACTAAAAGACAAGATAGAAAAGAAGCGATGAAACCGAAGATAATAGTGTTTGACAGGGACGGTACGCTTAATTATCAGCCGAGTGACGGAGACTGGGTTTTGGATAAGAACGAGTTAAAGATTATTCCTGGCACAAAACGATTGCTGAACAAGTTGGTCAAGGCCGGGTACCTTCTCTTTATATTTACTAACCAGAGTTGTATTGGTAGGGGTAAGACTAACTTGTATTCTGTTTTAGAGGTCAACCGTTTGCTGATGGACAAGTTACCTATTGAAGACGTGTTCATGTGCCCGCACAGGGCTGAGGATAACTGTTCGTGCAGGAAACCGAAGCCAGGCATGCTGGACGAGATAAAGAATAAATACGACCCGGACATGAGCCACAGTTACGTGGTCGGGAATACTGAGATAGACGAGTTGGCAGCTAGAGCCACAGGGTTCAAATCGATACTGATAGAGACTGACAAAGGTATTAAAGCAGCGGTTGAGGAGATTTTAAAATGTTAAAATTTTGTTTCGAGTGCGGCGAACGGCACAAGCCAGGCGAAGAAAAAGAATGGTGCCATCGGTATATGGGCTATACTGAAGAAGATTTGAAAGAGATATTCAATCATTTAGATAAAGAGATTGCAAAGATAAAATACGAGAAAGAGAGTGACTGGAATAATTTTTGTGTATCTTATTCAAACTATAAAATGGAGGTAATAAAATGGTAAAGTTTTTTATTGACACAGGTGACATAAGCAAGGTAGAAGAGTACAAAAAGTTGGGTATATTTGACGGTGTGACCACCAACCCGATGCTCGTCACCAAGGAAGGTGGCGACATGCGGAAAGATTTCAAGGAGTTCAATCTCAAGATGCTCAATGTCGCTGGTGACATCCCTGTCAGTATCGAAGTCACGTGCAACGATTATGATGGCATGGTCAAGGAAGCGCACGAGCTTGCACGACTGGGCAAGAACGTCGTTATCAAGATACCGATGCACAAGGATGGCATCATAGCGTGTAAGACACTGACTGACGAAGGCATAAAGGTGAACGTGACCGCGTGCATGAACGCGAGGCAGTGCCTGATTGCAGCCAGTGCAGGCGCGACATACGCATCAATATTCTTTGCTAGGGTTTACGACATGGGCTATGACCCAGTACCTATTATTCGAGAGGCCGTGACATTTCTTGACGAGCATAATGCTAATAAACGATTTGACCGTCGCACAGATCTCATAGTCGGTTCGTTGCGAAGCCTGTACGATATAGACCAGGCTATACGGTCAGGGGCGCATATTCTTACGGTGCCGTACCGGTTCATTGACGGCATGATATATCACGTTCGTACTGAGGAAACTATAAACGAGTTTCTTAAAAATTGGCAGGACGACAGAAAAATTAAAAACTAGGAGGTACACTGAAATGGGAAAAAATCCATGGTTGGACCATGTTAAGGCAACAAAGAAAAAGATGCCTAAGAAAACATTGAAAGAAGTGATAATGGCAGCAAAGAAGACGTACAAGAAGAAATAATTTTTTCTTCTTTTTTTTATTTTAAGGGTGGAGTCTTATGAAAAACACAAAGGAAGATGTAAATAAGTTCATTGCTCTGATAGCAGATTATGACGAGCACTACGGTAAGGTTGAGGTTATAGAAACAAAAACATATTTCATAATCAAACTTTATAACGGTGGCTGGTCTGAGAACGAGGAACTAGAGCAACGGTTTCTCAGTGATATAAATATACGACAAAGGTATTTAGTTTATGATTTTCATCCGTTACATCTTTTTGTGTTCCATAAGATTCTTGACGAGTACGAAGACAAAGAGGTATTCGATTCTTTCAGAAAATTGCATTGTTATAGTAAGAGAAAGAAGTTTGTGTTCAAGATGGAGATAGAATAGAATGAAAATCATGTATGTTTCGCACACGAAAGAAGTCGAGATGACAGACGGCCAGTTAGGTTGGAAGAACACACCGAAGATGGTTGAGGCTAGAGGTCACGAGGTGCGATTCATCTTACGCCACCAATGGAGCGAAATAAAGAAGACATACGAAGAATTCCAGCCGGACGTTGTTGCCACTATTGGTATCATAGGCGCTTACGTGTGCTGGCTCAAGAAGATTGGATTCGTCAAGTGTCCGATTGTGCACGAATGGACCGAGGACTATCCGTACATGCTGAAACGGAAATACTGGTATCTCCCTTTAGGTACTATCGAAGCGTTCCTTGTTCGAAACTCTGACCTGATAACTACAGCGAGCCCGAGCCGGTACAGGCGTGCATTAGACTTAGGCAAGAAGGCGGAATTAATGTTATACGGTGCGCAGAAGATGCCAGTATACGGTATGGGCGGTGTTCGGGGCATGTATAATCTAAAATCGAACCGATTCAAAATTGTTTATACAGGCGAGCAGAGTCGGCAGAAGCACGTTGAGCGGATTATCTCTGCGGTACGCGGCTTAGACTGTGACTTGTATCTAACCGATACGCCAAACCCTGAGATGGAACGCATCGCACCAGAGAACGTGCATTTCCTAGGCAGACTCAAGGACCAAAACGAAGTGTTCATGCTGATACAGGCCGCGGACCTGTGCGTAGTGACAGAGGATAACGATTCCGTAGGCAAGTTATCTGAGTACTGGCAGTACAAGAAACCTGTTTTGGGTCCACGCGGAAAACTAAATTATTACGAGAAGAACATGTACCTATCCGACGATTTCCACGAGACCATCAAAGAGATGATAACAAGGTATCCAGATAGGTACTGGGACGATTTTGTCAAGGAGAAGCAGTTCGTCAAGATACCGACATGGGACGAGTGGGTTGATTGGTGGTTGAAAGAGGTTAAACAGATTGTTACGAACCATAGCAGTTAATGCAGCGCGGCTGTACTTTGGCATGTTTCCGCCTAGGTTGCACGCGGATGTCAATATCAATAAGATACTATTCTTTGCGTATCCGGGCGTGGGTGATTGCATCATGGCCACGCCGACGATACGCACGATGCACAAGGACGGCAAGGTTATTGATGTCATGGTCTATTCCGATGCAGCGGAACAGGTATTCAGGCACAATCCGCACGTCAGGAATATTTATCAGGGCAGAAGTTTAAACAACCTACGCGATATCCGAAAAGAAAAGTACGACATGGCAGTGTGCTTGAACTTATTCTCAGAACCTATTTATGCTTATCTTGCAGGCATACCTATAAGGAGAGGTCAGACAAATAATGGGTACGCGCTCACGCACCGGTTTGTATGGCTGCCTGGCGAGCACAGTATCGATTTCATACCGCGGATTGCAGGCATTGAGATTGATGACAGGAAACCAGAACTGTTTTTGAAAGACGAAGATGTACCGTTGTTTGGTGAGATAGTAGTGGTGCCGGATTCAGGTACCACGGAATATGCAAGGAAAAAGAAATGGCCGGAGCATTACTTTGCAGAACTATGCAACAAACTAAACAAGCCAATTACTTTATGCGGTCTTGACAGGAACGTATCAAGCACTGTCAAGCAGGAACTTAATGTATTATATCAAGACTATACTGGTAACTTAAATATCTTAGAACTTGCTTCTTTAATCAAAAAATCCACGTTAGTCATCAGCAACGATTCTGCAGCCATGCATATTGCAGCATGCTTTGACGTTCCGTGCGCAGCGATATTCGGCCCGACTGACCCGAAGATACTGGCATACGAGACTACTATTGTGAACGAGGGCGTGTGCCCGTACGGCCACGAGCACTGTTTTCATATGAATACCGAACTAGAGAACTGCGACAGGCCGTGCTTGACCCAGGTGCATTGGAACGAGGTTTATTTGAGGATAAAGGACTATGAGCAAAAGAATCGGACTAATAAGTTTGTATAATAAGTACCAGCCCGGGCTAAGGTATTTGAAAGAACTGTTGCAAAGTCGTGGCATAGAAGCACCGATACTTTTTTTTAAGCACGATTACGGATATTCTCTTGGCGAGAAGTTCAATTACCCGACAGAGATTGAGAAGCAACTGTTCATCGAATTCTGTTCGGAATGCGACGCGGTCGGGTTCTCGGTGTTCTCGGGCTTTTTTCCAATTGTCAAGGAATTGATTACATTATTGAAAGAGCGCTTGCCTCGGAAGCCGATTATTATAGGTGGTATACACGCTACGCTGGCACCGCAGCAGTGCGCAGATGTTGCGGACTATGTCGTATTGGGCGATGGCGAGGTCTCTTTGAAGAAGATTGAGATGGTTGTAAAAGGCAAGCGGCCGGAGCAGACACCGAACTTCTGGACAGGCAAGGACGGCACCGTGCTAGGATTGAAGATATATCCAGACCTAGACGAGTTACCGTTCCCGGACTGGACGGATAGGGGTAACTGGTTCATTGAGGATAACAAACTGTTCCAGGAGAATCATACCAAGCACGTGGTCGAGTACATGTGCGCTACGGCACGCGGCTGTCCGTTTTCCTGCAGTTATTGTGCTAACTCTGCATTCGTAAAATTATACAAAGGCAAAAGCAATCTTAGGCAACGTTCGGTTGATAATGTCATGGCTGAGTTAATCCGTGCTAAAAAAATTCATCCAAACCTAGGCGTAATAGACTTCTGTGATGACGTGTTCACCATGGACAGTGACTGGGTCAAGGGCTTTGCCGAGAAATACAAGCAGTACATCAACCTGCCGTTCTTTTGTTTGGTACAGCCGAACATGACTAAAACAGAGGATATCGCTGTGCTTAAGAACGCCGGGTTACGTGCCGTGACTATCGGCATCCAGAGCGGCAGCAAGAAGATACTGTACGACGTGTATAAACGGTATACCTCGCCTGACAAGATTATCAGCGCTATCAATACTATAAACAATCTCGGCGTGCACGTGGTAGCGGACTTGATTGTAGACAATCCGTATGATACAGAAGAGACTATGCAGGAGACGTTCGATTTATTGATGCATCTAAATAAACCGTTCCATCTCAACATGCCTTCATTGACACATCTGCCGTATACTGAGCTGACTGAACGTGCGCTGAAGGAAGGTGTGATAAAGGAGACCATGGTCGAGGGTAATTCTACCAAGAGCGTTGAGAACTGGTTCGATTACCAGGACAGCAAGAGCAGCAAGATGCATACGTTCTGGAATAGTTTATTCAGGATGGCTGGGTATAAAGGCATATCCAATACGTGGCTGATAAAACTGTCAAGGGACAAGCATTATCGCGAGCACCCGGTAGAGTTAAGAACGCTCAGTTTTAGGCTAACTAAGTTTTGGAATTCGCGTATCTTCAAGATGCACAGATTCTCGTCAATACATATACAACATCTGAAAGTGAGGCTGGGACTATGAACAAGATATACTGTAGGGATTGTAAACAAGAGATGGAAGACTTATCGGGCATTGCGTATCTATGCAAGAAATGTCATCTGGTCGCAGAGATACATTTCAGGAAGACGGGTATAGTGAGGGCCGCGTGAAAAAGATATTATGGATAACTAGCTCGTTCCCGGTGAATGAGCAGGACGATTCGGTAGTGCCATGGATGACTGAGCTAGTCACACGGCTGAGCAAGGAATACAAGATAAACCTCTTGACTGCGGATTATAAACATTCAGGCAGCAATAGTTATAAAGGTATTCCTGTATCTCGGTTTAGGTACTGGTTCAAGAACGGCGAAGATTTAACTAATTTAAACGGGCTCAATAACCAGATAGGTAAACCGTGGCTGTGGCCGAAGATACTGAGTTGGTTTCTGAACGGCTGGATTGCAGTACATGAGCGGTTGTATTATACCAAGTACGATTACGTTGTTGTGAACTGGGCCATACCCCACTTGTTCTGGGTGCCTAAATGCAAAGAATATACGTTTTATCCATACAAGATTATCACGAAGGAGTACGGCAGCACGGCGTACAAGTTAAGCAAGTTGTTTAAGGGGTATATCTTAAAGAAGAGCGACGTACTTGTAGCGATTAGCAATTATGTCAAGAAAGCGTACGATGACAAAGCAGTATATATTCCCGAACTGCAGAAGATAACTATCGCACCGGTGTTTGACAAGCCTAAACGCGAGCGGACAAAGATTTTGTTTGTAGGTCGGTTGGTTGAACGCAAGGGTGTTGAATATCTCATCCAAGCCATGCAAAAGGTCAAGAATGTCAATTTATATATAATTGGCGATGGCGAGCTCAGGCCACGTCTTAAACGGTTAGCGAAAGATATATGTGACTATAATTCCACTAATAGAATAAATTTCCTAGGCAAGGTTGACGAGGAAACACTAAAAATCTATTATCTTGAATCGGACATCTTTGTCTTGCCGTCTATCATAGATAGGAAAGGCAATACAGAAGGCCAGGGTATCGTGATACTGGAAGCAATCCATGCCGGAACTCCTGTGATAGCGACAAACGTTGGCGGTATCCCTGACATGATAAAAGACCACATTACAGGACTGTTAGTACCAGAAAAGGACAGCAATAGTTTATATAAAGCGTTGCAATTTATGATTGATAACCCAGATACTGCGAAACAGTACGCCAAGGCAGCGTATGAGGATGTACAGGAACGGTTCAACTGGGACGCAGTCATGGGGCAATGGCGAGAGATATTAAACTAAATACGAGGTGCAGAAAATCGAAGAAAACGAACAAGAAAATATCGAAGTCGAAGAAACATTAGACGCAGAAGAGCAAGTACTAGCCGGAGAGAGAGGTATGTCTTACACTGACGACAGCGGCAACAAACTGTACGGGTTCTCGCATCACGACCTGAGCATTTTAAACCTATTGCTCAAGATATTGATAGGCATACTTGGTGCTATGTTATTGGCTGGATTGTTCGTGCTTTACTGGCTGCATAGCCATGATTATCTGACACGGATGCTTGAAGCTATCTTGGGCAGGTAGATAACCGTGCCGTTCGGTAGTATACTCGCCGGCGCTGATAATTTCGAGTTGAGCACAGCGGATAACAAGACCGTCAAGATAACGGGCGTGCTCTCTCGGCTAGCCCTGAAACTGTTCGGGATACCGCATATAGGTATGCAAGTCCGTGCGCGGAACCTGTTACGGTTGTTAGAGCCTGATGATGGCGTGATGCTGGACGCTGGCTGTGGTATTGGCGTGTACGCGCTGCAATTAGGCTATAACACAAACAAGGTTTACGCGGTAGACATTGACAAGAAGAAGTTGGATGAAGGCAAGAAGGTGTGCATGCAACTGAACCTTGGCAATTACGTGTACTATAAGAAGGCCAACCTGGTCAAGCTACCGTTCCGGAACGAGATGTTCTCTAATGTTATCATGAGCGATGTTTTAGAGCATATCGAAGATGACAAAAAAGTATTATCCGAGGCTGCGCGCGTATTAAGATTAAATGGCGTGCTTGTATTATCAGTACCGACCAAACTTAATTTCAACAAAAAGTATAGGGAACGGTTCGGTCATTTCAGAGAATATTCACTGACATCGCTGAAAGAGATTCTTCCTAAAAACATGGAGATAGAATATTCTAAGGAAGCGAACAGGTGGCTAGGCCAGGTCGCATGGACACTGAACAGATTCTTTTTCTTTAGCAAGTATTTGACCATATTAACATGGCTGCCGTTGTATTTCTTGACGTTCTTTGACACGTTTGGTCGTGGTCGAGAGCTGATTGTCAAGTGTCGGAAGGTCAGGTTATGAAACTCAGCATTATCGTTCCGGTGTATAACGAGGTTTTTACTATATCAAAGGTCATAACTAGATTAAAAGAGTTTGTAGTTACTCACCCCTCAGAGATAATTATTGTCGATGATGGTTCAGATGACGGTACTAGACAGTATCTCGGAGAGTATGTATTCGATTCGGTGTTCAAAATTATCTTACTAGATAAGAATCATGGCAAGGGCTATGCCGTCAGGGAAGGAGTCAAGAACGCTACTGGTGAGTTCATACTTATACAAGACGCTGATATGGAGTATCGCATGGGGGATATACCTTCATTAATTGAGCAGACTAAAATAGCAAATGTAGTTTTCGGAAACAGGTTTCATCCTAAAGTTAAGCACAGAAAATCAATGTATTATTTCGGCAATCGTGGTCTTACTTTTCTTACCAATGTATTATTTGGTTCAAATATCCACGATATGGAAGTGGGTTATAAATTAGTAAACAAAAATATCTTCAATCGTTTAAACTTAAAAGAAAATAGATTCGGAGTTGAGCCGGAGATAGTTGCAAAATTACTTAAGAAAGGATATTACATCGCACAGGTACCTATTACTTACAATCCGCGAGACAGGGAGCACGGCAAAAAAATAAAGGCGAAAGACGGATTTATTGCGGCTTGGGTTTTGATTAGAGAACGTTTTTTCAGTACCGACAAACAGTAACAAAAGTTTATATATACGAAGGTAAAGAAGATATAAAAATGGTAACCATTTTTGAAAGTTTTGATTTAGGCATTTTATTGGGTAGCGAGTTTGTATTATTGATGTTTGCGTTCGGCTATTTTGGTGAGATAATTCATCCGGACAGGTTATACCTATTCATCATGATGTTCAACTTAGGTTATGCGATGTTCTATTTTATCAGGGCAAGATATTTACGGTCTGCGGTCAAATCACGCGACTGGAAAGACCAATATGAGATAACCAACCCAAACGCAAAGGTAAACGAGGAAAAAAATGATTGATTTCAAAAAGTTTAAGCCCTCATACTGGCTGTTGATAGTATTCGTTACGCTTGTTGTGTTTTCGTTGTTCAACCTCTATGCAAGGAACCCGTTATTATCGGACGCTGACGATGATGCGCTCTACCTCTTGTTAGCAAAGTCTATTGCGTCCGGATACGGGTATCGCGAGATACTTAGTCCAGGCATTCCTGAGCACTACAAGTTTCCGCCATTGTTTTCCATCATATTAGCGCCTGCAGTTAAACTGTTCGGGTACGATATCATGGCGATAAAGACGTATCTTATTATCTTTAACGTGTTATCATTGTTTGCGATTTACCTGTTCTTCAACAAGTTAACCGGGAACTCGTTCAAGTCATGGGCGCTGATGTTCTTGACCGGGTTCTCGTTTGAATATTTCTTATGGTCCAATCAGATTATGTCAGAGATACCGTTTGTTATGTTCTCGTTCTTTGCGCTGTATTTCTTGATTAGAGAGAACGGGTACACATCGATACTGTTCACTATAGGCGCGATACTGACCAAATCTGTGGGCGTGGTACTGATACCTGCGATTACGGTTTATTTGTTGTTGAAGAAAAAGTTCAAGGACGCAAGCATTTATTTTATATTGACTAGTCTAATCTTTGGCCTGTGGTCATGGCGCAACCGCGCGTATGCAGAATCGTACATTAACCTTGTCAAGTATGCAAATCCGTATGCGAAGGAATTAGGATTATTATCATTGCCTACTTTGATGCAAAGGATAGGGCATAACGTGTTCGTCCATCTTCAAAGCATGTCGCACCTGATATTCCAGTACGATACGGTAACGAACCAGTTTCAGTACATCATAGTCTTATTGATACTATTTGCGTTGTTTGTCGGATTTGTTTCAGTCATCCTGAAAAGACAATACCTGTTGCCGCTGTACCTGTTCTTCTATATGGGCTTCATGGCGTTCTGGCCTTGGGACACGATACGGTTCATCTCACCGCTGATGCCCGTGTTTATTTATTTATTTATAGAAGGCGTTGAGTTCTTGCTAGACATTGTCTATGACAATCTCGGGTTTCAGGACAAATATCGTACGTATGTCAAGGTCGGGTTCATTATCTGTTTATTGTTCCTGACTTTACCAGGTTTCTTCTCAAAATTATACGAGACACACGATTACAAGTACGATGACGGTCTGAGACAGTACCAGGCCGCGGCGGCGTGGGTTGAAAAGAACGTACAGCCGAGCAAGGTAGTCATGACACGGAAACCGTACCTGTTTGCGCTCTGGTCAAACCGGACCACGAAACTGTACCCGTTCACCAGCGATTCTGCAGCGTGGTTCCGCGAGATTGTATGGTCGAATTATCTGGTCAAGGATGATTTGGGTACTACGACTAACCAGTACCTGGACAAGTTCATGACAGAGATACCGTCACTGTTCATGCGAGAGTTTGCGATACCTGGCAAGCAGACGGCAGTGTACAGGATTATGGCAATTGATACGACCGGGAAATATGCGGTCGAGAACAGTACGGTGGCAGCAACATGAAGTTGTACGCTTATTTCAAGAAACTGCCCGAGTTCCAGTACGGCTTATTATCCGGTCGTATTGAGAACTACGGCGAGATAGTAGAATGTGAAATACTAGAAAAAGAATTATTTGGCATGTCAGACCTGGCCGGAAAGACAATACTTGACCTCGGTAGCGGTCCGGGGTCATGGAGTCTAGTATTTGGCATGGCAGGTGCACATGTTATTGGCATAGAATGTGACAAGCGCCAGATTGAGTTTGCGACAAAGAATCAGCGGGCTGTAAAGGTTGATAACGTTATTTTTCACGAATGTCAGGCACAGAAATGGCTGAGCGACACGTTATCAGAGTCCTACGATTACGTATTTCTTCAGCACTCGTTCGAGCACATGGACATGCCGATGTTTGTCGTAAGCGAGGTTTTCCGTGTCCTGAAGCCCAGCGGTCGGGTCTGGATAGCATTGCCGAACAAGGACAGCGTGCTCAGGTCCAATGGTGAAGGCCATGTCGGAGACTATTCTATGCAAGACCTGGAAAAAATGTTCAGTCAGTTCAAATTAGTCTATAAAACCTTTATATACACCCCGGTGCAGTGCGAAGCGATGCGTGCCATTGACGGCTGGCGCAGGACTGATAACCTGGTGCAGCGGGCGTTATCTTATATCTCTTTGGCAGGTATTTATAGATGGTTTTCAGGACCGTTCATCCGTGGTATCAACAAAGGCATCAATTCAAGGTACTGGAAGTTCAAGGCGCTAGATGACAACAGTCCGGTCAACGAACAGATTTATATGGTGATGGAGAAATGAATAAGAAATTATTGCTAATACTTGTGCTTGCATTATTACTGCATCTTACTGTTTTTAGTTACGTGACACAGTTCTTGCAAACGGCCTTTTGGGACGAGTCTGAAAATTTGTTGCTTGGCAAATCTATTGCATGGACATTTATGGGAAAAACGTTACCCACGCAAGAGGGAATTGCGCCCCATAGGGAGTGGGGCATATCTATGTTCTATGCGCCGTTCTTCTTATTGTTTGGTAACGAGGGCGTTGAGACGGTAATACGTTTCGTTCTTATGTTGGTCGCTGTTTGCGGGGTTTACTTTGCGTACATAGCAGTCAATGAAATGTTCAAGGGTGACAAGCACCAAGAAAGGTATGCATTATTGTCTGCGTTCGGCATGGCTATTCAATGGACATATCTATTCTTTGCACCAAGATTTACTATGTATATTATAGCACCGTTCCTGTTCTTTCTAGCAGTCTATTTCTGGTGGAAGTACTGGAATACTAAAAAATTAAGATATTTAGTTGTTTCGTTTTTGATACAAGGGTTAGGCATGATTATATACTATTCGACAGCGTTCTTAGTATTGATAATCGGGATGTATTTGATTAGCATTAATCGGAGATTTTATACCGACAAGAATTTATGGATTGCTGGTGGAATTACATTATTAGCCTTAATGCCTTACTTCATATACTCACAGATTACTTACGGCGCTCCAATACCTAGATTATCTGCGGTAGTTGCTGCTGGCTCGTATGGTGAAGGCGGTATACAGTATCTCGGCGGATATATCCCTGTAGTTGCGAGCATGTTGACATTACCTTTCTTGGTATTGTTCTTTATCGGACTTGCTGTATTATATCCTGTCTGGCTATCACTCGATATTATCCTAAAAGGCAAGGACGAACAAAAAAGCAAGTGGCTGTTTGTGATATACTGGTTACTTGTGGTATTCGTGTTATATTCTATCTCGGCATATCGTCAGGGTGTTATCTATGATGCGTATCTCTTAATTATGTTCCCAGCATTATTCCTTGTCTGTGGCGCGGCAGTATCTTTCTTTTACGATTTGTTAGAGAGCAAAGTGCATCGGATTGCAGCAGTAGGTTTCTTGTTAATCTTTTTGTTATTAGGTATATTCTTCCAATACAACATGGCTCTATCAACAATCGATGGCAAGGCCAGGTCGTTCTCAGAGATACAGCAAGCAGGATACGATTTAAAGATTATGACTAAGCCTGACGAAGTTTCGGTTTCAGCTAGCGTGCCACAGTTAGAATACTACAGCGAGCGAAGGATTACAGGCATCGGCCGTGACGAGACAGAATCTGTTTGGGAAGCGCGCGTATTGCCGCAGCACCCGAAGTATCTGTTATTGACGCGGTATGAGCCGCACCCGGCGTTCATGAACGATTACACGCAGCGTAAGAACATGCCGCTGGTCAAGACATACGGCCAACCTGATGGGACAGTAATGGCAGCACTGTTCAGGTTTTCGGATGCGGTTGCGAATGGGTGAATAAAGTGGGTCAACAGGAAGTGTACGCATTTTTGAAAGAGAACAATAAGCGTGCATATACTTGTAAAGATATTTCAGAATCTACAGGAGGTGCGCTGAACGCTGTCAGGATTTCGATGATGCATTTGCTTCATTTCGGTTTTGTCGAGATTGCGTATAAGCGTAAGTGCAAGACCCAAAATATAAAGGTGAACTATTACAGGGTGAAAAAAAATGAAAAAGATAAAAGAGAATAAAGACAATTTATCTCGTCCGTTCGAGAAGGCCGAGACACAAATCCAAAAAAAACTGCACGAAGAGCTACGCCAGGTACTGAAACAACAGTATGTGGTCGAGATGTCGTACCCAGAGATTTTCGATGTCTTGGACAGGGTCAAGCTCACGTTCCAGCTGGATATGTGCAAGCGGTTAGGAATAATAACGTTCAACCTGCCGAAAGAGAAAGGGAAGAAATGAAGTGCGCTATTGTCACCCCAAGATTTACACAGCCTAGTCAAAAACAGATTGGCGCTGTCGACTATAGCCATCACCGCGCAAAACAGTTGAAGGAAGCAGGGCACGATGTAACAGTGCACACGCCGTTGTTCATAGGCGAGCAAGCGGTTGGTAATTGGGAGGGTATACCTATCAAGTATTACCCGTTCAAGGTCTCGATTGGCGAGTTTGCAAAGGGTTGGCTGCCCAACTTGAACGGTTATGTTTTGGTGCATTATTGTGGTGGGTTTCGGAATGTTCATACGTTGTCATACTTATTCAAAGGCAAAGCAAAAGTATTATTCAGCCCGTTCTATCCTGACAAGCCGAGAACTAATCTCATGCACAAATTAATGATTCCAGTTATAGACACGTTCTGGTCGTTCCCTATGTTATTTAGATGTGATGCTGTCTGCGCAGAGACTCGTATTGAGATGAATTGGCTCGAACAGCATGGTGTAAATGAAGAGAAGATACATATTATCCCCAACTGCATCCCAGACGAATACTATGGTTGCGGTGATAGTCAGAGGTTCAGAGATAAATGGAATATCAAGAACAAGATAGTTGGTTTTCTCGGTGGTCACGAGCACATTAAGAACGTAAACGAATTGATTACTGCAGTTTCGCATATAAAAGAAGATTTCACCTTAGTTTTGGGCGGTGAAGGTTCGATGACGCAAAATTACCTCGACTTGATACTAAGTTTAGGAATAAAACAGGAAGTGATTTATCCAGGAGCGATGTACGATTCACCGCAGGACAAGTTTGATTTCTTGAAAGCGTGCGACGTGTTCGTGCTATCTAGTCTAAAGGAGGGCTTGGGCACGGTAGTCTTGGAAGCGATGAGCCAGGGCACGCCGGTCATATGTGCGAATGCTGGCGGTCTGCCAGACGTTGTTCCTGATTCATATTGTTTGTATAATTTAGTGGATACGTTCACTCTTGCCAAGAAGATTACTGAGGTTTTATCTGATACGAAACTGGCTAAGAGACTAGATGATTTAGGCAGACAGAAGGCAGAGCAGTACAGGTACAGCATCGTGTCAAAGAAGTACATTGAATTAGTTAATTCTTTAGTTACTGTTTAGGAATTATAAAACTTTAAATATAAGTATATATTTATATAATTATATGTGTTACGAGAGCACGCGAATACAATTCCTAAGATAGGTCGGCCAGTAAACTAAAGCGGTGAAGTGAAACAATGAGAAGCATATCAAGGGCGTTTGAAATAACAAAGAAGGATATTCCCGAGTATAGAGATAGGACATACTAAGAAAACAAAAAGAGGTAAAAAATGGCACACACGACAGTTACATTGAGCATAGAAGAATCGGTATGGCTTGAGTTCAAGTCCTGGTGCGCAAAGCACAAGAAGGTCGCGTCAAGAGAGGTTGAAGAATATATGAGATTGAGTAGGAGGTAGATGAAAATGGAAAGAAACGATACAATTGTAGACGACGAGATATCAATTATAAAATTATTCACTAAGTTAGCAGTGCTAGGTTTGTTCGGGTTATTTTTATTAACTTAACATGAGAAAAGCACTCGGTCGTTGGTTAGAGCAGAGGAATATTTGTAATTTACGTATCAAGATTGAGTCAGAGGTCCGTTGTATTGGCGAGCCGGTCACTGCAACCGACGAGAGCCACTATCCAGAGATACTGGACGCTGGTAGTGGTAAGTTAGGAAGTTGGGATTATACTAAAGGAGTCACTAAAGCAGATTTGTGCTATGGTAACGATTTCAACAAGCCGCTAGTATTTATGGATAACGAGTTTGACTTAATAGTATGCAGCGGAGTGATACAGTACTTGGAGAACTTGGAACTGTTCATAACGGAATTGAAACGCATACTCAAGCCTGACGGAAGGATTATTCTAGCAACGATTAACAACGACTGTTGGCTGCGAAGGATTGGATTGGTGAAACGTGCTTTAAAAAAAGACGAGTGGCAATTGTTCACTGAGCAGTCATTAGAAATATTTATTAATAAGTTCGGTTTTAAAAAGGAGCATAGTTGGGGTATCGATTTCGTGCCGTTGTTTCCGACAGGGCTGTGCACTAATATTGGGGTGATATTAACAAATGACAGAAACAATACCGTTTAACGCGTGGTCAAAGGAACGGATAGACGCTGGCAAGAAGTTTTGCACGAGCAGGCACAAGAAGTATCCGGACGACCCACGCGTTTATTTCATCACGCCGAAGATGCCGTGGGGCGTAATCAGAACTTACTTGTACGAGGCAGAAGGCGCTACCAGTCCCGAAGAATTACAATCGGTGATTGAAGATATTTATCATCGCGAGGTCAAGGATGACGAGTTGTTCTTTGTCCATTTCGGCAATTTCAAAAATGATTAAGAACAAGCAGTTGGACGACGAGTACAAACTACCGTTTGCGTTTCTGTTATTTATCGTATCTCTCACTATGTTACTATTTCTCCTTAAACAAACACTCTTATGGTCGTTGTTTTTGTGTTCTGTCTGTTTTCTGCCATATGTAAACTATTTTTTTGATACAGCGTTACTTAACAAGGTCATGAAATTCTCGTTCATGCTCTGGGCCGTGTTCTTGTTCTCGTCGCTGTTCTTACCGCCGCCGCCGCACTTGACTGTAGTCATCATACTCATGTTTCCGTTCTCGTGGATGCTGATAACTCGGTACATGAAAAAACAGGAGAATCGTCCAAACGTTGAATATACTGGCACCAACCTAGAGCAGAAGGTCAAGCACGACTTTGGCTTAGATAATGTGAGCACGCATAAGATGAGCATGTTTTCGTTCCTGGGCGGGTTCATGACAGTGGCATATCCTTTCTTCACTGTGACTAATAGACAGTGGCACAAGGACAGGCCTGAGTTGCAGCGGGAAGCGGCCATACACGAGCTGATGCACGTGCATCTATTGCTTCATAAAGGTTATCTCTATTATGGCATGCTAATGCTAACGCTTCTCACGTTTCTAACATATTCGGCACTGAACTGGGTTCATCCGGTATTGTTCTGGTTCTTCAACAGTGTTACAACGGCATGGATGCTTACATTGTTCGAATTATTGACGTTCCATCACACGCACGAGTACGGCAAGACGCTGGGGATAGAAACCAGACAGTTCGACAGGAAACTCGTTGGCAAGTACATGACTATTTACATGGTACAATTATTTATACTGACTATTTTTTTCAGTCTGGTTGAATTGTTAATAGCGAAGGTATCTTCATTATGAAAATCTTAGACCTCGGCAGTGGCGAGCATCCGTACATGGAAGACAATGCTGACGTGGTGCATGTGGATAATATATATCTGTCGCATGTAGACTTAGTGTTTGACGTTACTAAAAATCCGTTACCATTTAAGGACAGCGAGTTCGACAAGGTGGTGATGTTTAACTTTCTTGAGCATCTGTCACCGAACGAAATGGTCACGGTCTTGAAAGAGGTTTACCGAGTAGTTAGGTTGGGTGGCAAAGTTATTATCTCCGTACCGTACCACTCGTCCGGCAATGCCAGTGGCGACCCGTTGCACATCTCTCAGTTTTCGATACAGACACTGAAATTTTTTGATTATGACAAGAGCTCGGAGCACCCGTGGCACTTTGCAGGGTTCAAGTTCAGTCTGGTTTCATGGCAGTTATCCTTTCATCCGTGGTGGTTAAGGTGGATGGAATGGGTAGTGAAGAAGAGGCCTGGGTTCTATGAGTACCATTTATGCTACGTAATACAGCCAGCAGACCTGAGATTTGAGCTTGAGAAGGTGTGAAAATTGCGAAACAGTACAAAGTGTGGATATTGCAACGAACCGATAAAAGGCAAGAAATTCATTTGCAGGGAATGTGACGCGTACCACTGCAGCAAGTGCGCAGCCGAGCTAGATTACATGTGCTGTCTATGCGACCCGGAACTGATTGAAGAAACGCCATGAACCAGACATTAAGGTACATTTTGATTAGTTTGATGATGTTCGTAGTATTGTTTTCGCTAGCGTTATTGATTGATTACACGTTCAGGAAATTGGACAGATATATCCCAGAAAAAGATATATGCGACGAGTTCAGGATAAGGACGATAAGGGACTCCACTAACGTTTATAACCTTTCATACAAGCAATATCTAATTCAAGGCTGTATCAAGTGGCATCACAAGGGTTATTGTGACAAGTACGAGTGTTAACAATGTCTAATGGTAAGATTCATTTGGTTCTAGGTATCGCATTCGATAAAGGCAGTTCATCAGGTAGCGGTACATTAAATACTATCAATGCTGCAAAGAAACTCTATAAAGAAGTTATAGTAATTAACAAAGAAAAATAAAATGTTCAAGAAACTATTCAACGGTGCAAAGGTAATCTTTATAGGTACAGTCATCTCAAAAGCGTTAGCATACCTGTTCACATGGCTAGGCACCAGGCTTGGTCCGTACGAGTTCGGTATCTATTCGTTAGGGTTCACGATTGCAGCGTTCGTCTCGGCAAACTCGTTACTGGGCATGGATGCGGCGGTCACTAAGTTCGCAGGCCATTACAAGGTCAAGAACGACTCGAATAAAATCTCGGCAGTGATTACATCCGTGTTTAAGACCTCGTTCGTGTTTAGCGTGTTCTTGGCTGTCCTGTTGTTCATCTTCGCGCCGTACGTAGCGCATGTCTGTCACGGCCAGGCACAATTGGTTGCGGTGATACGTCTATTTGCGGTTTCGATACCGTTCTCTGTGGCGACTAATCTGTTAACCGAGGTATTCAGGGCGTACCAGCAAATGGATTATTACATCTTTTTCAGGGACGTGCTTGACAGAACTTTTCGGTTACTGCTATTGTTCGTGTTTCATCTGATAGGATACACACTGTTCGGGTTTGTGGGTGCGGCGGTTGTTTCTGTGGTACTGACTACGTTACTAATCTTGGTCGTCATCAAAAAGAAAGTGTTTGATTTCAAGATAGTTTCTGACAGAACTGTTGACAAAGAAATCTGGTCTTTTTCGATGCCACGGTTCGTCTCGAGCTGGTTCTTGACAATCATGGTCTGGTTCGGTACTATCCTTATCGGTATCTATCTCTCACCGGTCGAGGTCGGGCTGTACACGTCTGCAGTACTGCTCACCACAGGTTTTGTCGTGGTTTCTGATAGTATATTCACACCGTTGTATCCGATGCTGATAGATGACGTTGCAAACAACAAGATTGATTCTTTTTTATCTAATAGCAAGAAATTATACAAGGTAATCACACTCATCTTTATTATACCTATTCTAACTATTTTCCTATTATCCAAAGAGATAATGCTGGTCTTGTTCGGTAGGGAGTACTTAGCTGCGGGCGCGATACTGTTCGCATTAAGTGTGAAAGCGTTATTTGACACGTACTCACAGGTACCGAGGAGCATACTGACTGCCACGTCAAATACTAAGGTTGAGATGTATCTAAATTTTGTGGTAAGTATACTATTTGTCGCACTATGTGTGGTGCTTATACCTAAATATGGCATGATAGGCGCGGCATGGTCGGGATTGATATCCTCAGCAATCATCTTTTTGGTTTCGCACGAGATAGCGTTTCGGAGGATAAACTATGACAGAACAGCACCATCTTGAATCGTCGTATAACCTGAAAAATTATAATAACTGGCTTTGGAGAACTATAAAAGATTACATCGGCGAAGACATACTCGAAGTAGGTTCTGGTCTTGGTGCTATGACAGAGTTCATGAAATATAAGCGAAGACTGGTCGGGATTGATATTAACCAAGAATATATTGGCAATCTTAAAACACGGTTTCCGCGGTTCAGTTTTATCCACGGCGATTTCTCGGACACGAACCAATCATTTACCGCAAACATGGATACTGTGCTAATGACAAACGTACTGGAACATATCAAAGACAATGTATCAGCGATACAGAACGCATATTCGGTGCTAAGACTGAACGGCAAGTTTATCATCATAGCGCCTGCGCATCCACGGCTGTACGGTGTCATTGACAAGAACGACAACCACTACAGGAGATATTCCAAGAACGATTTATTGACAAAATTAGTGAACGCTGGGTTCTTTATAGAAGTAGTCAACCATTTTAACATGCTCGGGTTCTTTGGCTGGTGGTTCAAGGGCAAAGTATTAAAAATCTCGGTGAATTCGTCTTCGGTATTTTCAGAGCGGTTATTCGACAAGATTGTGCCTGTTTACAGTATATTCGAAGACAACTTCACGTTTCCGTTGTTCGGGCTGAGCCTGTTTGTGGTCGCGAGAAAGCCGTGTCCGTACTGCGAAAACACTACTGAATAGTTATTAGTAATGTTTTTATATAGGTTAATAAAGGTATATAGTATGCAAGACAACCTCAGCCATGTCCGGGTAGTGTTATTGTCCATGGGTCCGGCACCGTTTCCACCAGGTCAGCCGCTCTCGCTTGCACTGATAAACGGCAGGCCGCTGTTCACGTACCATCTGCAGATGCTGGAGCGCCAAGGCTTCAGAAAGATAACCATACTCTCGGACGTGTCTGATAAGTTAAAGTCTGCGTTAGTGTCGTTCAACAGTTCTAGGCTTACGATAGACTACTTGCCGTACCTCAAGACAGGCGGTGTCTGCGCGTCCATAAAAAACGTACCGCACGATTCCGGCCAGGACAAGTTCGTTCTGATACGCGGCGACATGATTTCGACCATGAACATGACCGAACTCGTGTTCCAGCACAACAAGAACTATTCTGTAGTGACTGTCCCGTACAAGAATATACTCACATGGACAAAGAAGATTATCACGAGCGATGTATTCAGTGTCTGCTTGAACGGGTTCGAGCTCGAGAAGGTTGACGTGCCGACCGATGTGGGCGTGTATCTATTGTCTGCGTCTGTCTTGGACTATCTGCCTGTTGAATCAGAGATACTTGACGAGATGTTCCCGGCGTTCCTCAAGAATAATTTGTGCCTGAACAGTTATATGTTATCTTCGGACGTGGTCTATTTTAAGTTATACGATTTATACGATTTACAGCGTTTCATGCAGACCGGCATGCAGCAGGTCGAGCACAAGATTAGAAACGGGTGGGACGAGTAACCATGACCACCAGCCTTATCCATCTCCAGCTAGCGCTTATCATCTGTGCAGGCGTACTCTTTATTAGTGTATTAATAGATGTGGACCACCTTCCATGGATTATCCTACACAAAAAATGGAACGTGCTGAAAAATACCTATAACCCGGATACACTGCCAGTAGTCGGGAAGTCTAATTTTTTCGAATTCAATCCTATCATCTTCCTGCACAACGTGTATTTCTATGCGTTTTGTTGTGCGTTGCTGGTACTGTTCTATTTTACAAATAAGCCGATATGGGTATTGTTCATGCTCGGTATTGTTTTAGGCTTATCGGTGCATTTAATTGCAGACAACAGGTTTCCATGGTTCACGGACTGGTTCCATCGCGGGTTCAATTTCAATGGCAATACTTGGTTCAAGGGCGTTGTCAGTTCAATCTTAATAAAAATATTCGGGTGAGAAAAAATGGCATGGCTAAACATTAAACGACTGGTGTTTTTATTGCTCGTGTTCGTGCTGGTGTTCATCACGGTCTATCGGGCAATATCAGTGACTGACAAACTTCAGAACACGTACCCGGAAGAGTTTCGTGGCATAAAGTTGTTGCCAGAGACAGAGACGCAGATTGACCGTATGGTCTGTGATTATAGTATTAATGTAACAAGGTGCTTGGAAGATGCTGGACTTAACTAAGGCAAAGTTTTATAGTGTCAGTGAACGGCACAGCAAATATTCACTCTCTAAGAAATATATGTGGGAAGAAGACCAAGTTATAGATAGATTGAACAATAGCAACCACGTGATAGTCTTGATGGGCGCGCACCTGATTAAGTGCGGCCTGTCCAAGTACCTGATTAAACTGATGCGAACAGGCAAGGTCAGTCATGTTGCGATGAACGGAGCTGCGTCAATACACGATTTCGAGATTGCAGCGTTCGGTCATACTTCTGAATGTGTCGGCGAGACGTTGAGAGATGGCCGGTTCGGCATGTGGGAAGAGACCGGAAGAATGATAAACCAGGCACTGAACGGCGAGCTCAAGCTACGCGACAGGAAATATGTGAAGTCAGTCAAAGAGGAACGGCAGTTGTACGGCGAGACCATGAAGATGCTGTGCTGTAAGCAGACGCACAGGTTGAATTCTATCTTATCTGAATGTTATTACCAAAACATACCTGTCACTGTGCACGTCGCGCTAGGGACTGATATTATACACCAACACCCGGACTGCAACGGCGAGAACATCGGTCGGATGACATACAACGATTTCAAGTTATTGGCAGAGGAGTGCACCAGGCTGACAGAAAAGAGCGTGGTGTTATGTTTCGGCAGCGCGGTCATCATGCCTGAGGTGTTCGTGAAAGCGCTGAACTTGGCACGGAATATTTCTGGAAATCCAATTGGAGATTTTAGTAATATAGTTGTTGATATGAATATTCAATATAGAGAACTAGAAAATGTGGTAAAAAGACCTACAAAACGAGGGATTTATTATCAAGCTAGATTTGAGCACGTATTGCCTATACTAGCAAAAAAAGTACAATCTGGCCGCTCATGAACTCGCTTTTCCCAGATTGTACGCGTTTTAATTGGTAGCATAGTTTTTAAAGAATGGACACAGCAACAATAAAACATACTATTGAAGATATGCAACAATTTGCTTTAAGTAAAGGTTGGAAATGTCTTTCTGAAACTTATACTAATACTAATATACATCTAAACTGGGAATGTTCCAAAGGACATATTTGGAAATCCATACCTAACAATATTTTAAGAGGGAGCGGATGTCCTATCTGTGCAAACAAGATAAATCATGAAAGATTAATCTTAATGAATAAATCTAAAAAGGTGAAATAAAAATGGAAGGAAAAATACCGATTGGCTGGCGCAAGGCCAAGGGCACGATATTCAACGGTAATTATGCAGATAATACTGAAGATGTTTTTTTCGAAGATGCAGAAGGCACTCCTCCAGTAACAAGGATTGCAGAAGTCTACATCAACGACGAGAATGATATCTGGTTCGAGACGTTTGAAGAGATGATGGAGTGGATAGAAGATAACAACGAGGCTGATGAAGGATGAACTTCTTTTTATGCAAGACCTGCGGCCATCACCGGATAGAGCACAACTACAACGTGAAGTCGAGCTGTTGCGTAGCCGGGTGCGACTGTGACGAATACGTGGACAATGAAAAAAAATAAAAAGCAGTTTGACCGGGGTTTCTGTAACGGTTGTTTTGATATTTTACATTTAGGACACTTGCGCGCACTGAATAAAGCCAAAGAATATTGTGATTATCTCATTGTAGGGATAAACTCTGACGCGTCCGTAAAAAGACTGGAGTACAAGCACAAGCTCGTTCAACGTCCGATTATACCCGAAGCCGAGCGCAAAGAGATGCTGGAAGCGTTTGAGTGTGTTGACGAGGTAGTGATATTTAACGAGACCACACCATATAAAACGATAAAACGCCTGCAGCCAGACGTTTTGTTCAAGGGCGGCGACTGGAAATGCAAAGACATTATTGGCGGAGACTTGGTCAAGAACGTGATAAGATTGCCTCATACGGGGCATTCGACCACAAAGATTATTAAAAAAATTATTCATTTGTACGAAAGAGATGTAAAAAGAAATGGTAAAGTTCAAGAAGAGTAGGATTTTAGTTTTGGGCGACGCCATGATTGATGAATATATGTGTGGGTTCTGCGACAGGCTGAGCCCGGAAGCGTCAGCAGTTCCTGTTGTCGAGATAACACAGCGGTTCTTTCGACTTGGCGGGGCTTCGAACGTTGCCGCGAATCTACGCAGTTTAGGAATGGAAGTATGGCTCGGTTGTGTGATTGGTATTGAAAGTGGCAAGTTTCTAACTATGGTCAAGGACATGAAGATACACTCGTGCATAGACACATCCGCGTACAGGAAGACCACTATCAAGACGCGTATCATCTCTGGCAACAGGCACATAGTTCGGGTTGACCAGGAGGACAGGACAGTATACACCGAGCATGATTATAGCAAGTTCCCGAACGATATAGACGCGGTCGTGTTTTCTGACTATGCAAAAGGATATTTATCTCCGCAGTTTTGCAAGGATATTATTAATAAGTACAAAAATAAAATAATCGTTGTAGACCCGAAGACGTACGATTACATGAAGTTCCGCGGGTGTACAGTGTTCAAGCCGAACAAGAAAGAATTGTTCATGTTCGCAGGCGAAATCAAGCAGGGCTGCGATTCGTTGACAGAGGCACAGTCTTTGGTATATTCGCGATTGCAGCCACAGTATCAGGTGACTACTCTTGGCAGGAGCGGCATGAGCATGGTTTCGGCGGACAACACAATCAAGTTGATACCTAACTATTCTAATTTCGAGGCAATCGATATTACTGGAGCTGGTGATACGGTAAGTGCCGTGCTTACGGTCGCGTTATGCTCAGGGTTAGATATCTACCGTTCCATAGATTTGGCTTCGTTTGCCGCGGACATCAAAGTACGTCATCTTGGTAACTATAGTGTTACGCTAGACGATTTCAAATCGTATATGCCGAGGAAACTAGATTGAAACTCGTCAAATTGAAACTCGTCAAGTTAGTCTGCGAAGGCTGTAACAAGGAGATGTTGCGCCATTCATTAGCTAAGTATTGTCACGATTGCGCTAAACAAAGAATCAAAAATAACTATAATAAACAAGTTTCGCTCAGGCAACAGATAATAGTTCTTTTACAGAACGACGATTGCGCAGAACATAAATGCGGTCTGAAATGGAGTCTGATGCGGTTATTGCATTTTGACGAAGAAGATGTCAGAAACCACGATAAAACAGATTGAGAACTTTGTTCGTAACTGCGTGTTGGATTTCTCGTATTGGTGGTGGACTCGTGGTCATAAGAACCAGCATCGTACGCCTGAACCAAAAAAGATACTGTGTATTGAACTGGGCTGTCTCGGCGACCAGATTGCGATTACGCCAGCGCTCAAATCGTTGAGCGATTATTATCCATTTGCGCATATAACTCTGCTTACGTTATCTGACCAAGTAGACACGTTGAAAGGCTTGCCGTTCATCCATGAGATTGTTCCGGAAATACCTAATGACTTGTTACGGTTTGACTGGCTGGTAGTGTTTTATGCTGGTCGTGTCTGGCACCTGAAAAAGTATCAACGGTTACAGATTATCCCGTTCAAGATTGGTGTAGCGAACCACGGCATGGCATCGTCGCATTTCCCTAACTTGGACAGGAAGGTCAAGTATCCGCACGAGCCTAAGCACATGGTAGAGTCTAACCTGGACGTTATACGATTGGTAGTGCCGGAGCACGCGATACAGAAACGAATGTACCTTGCTAGTCGCGGCAATATCGCCAGAGACTATCTTAACGGAACGAGAGAATATGTCCCTACTAAAAGAACGATTATCCTGCATCCTGGTTCAAAGGGCATTGACAAGTACGATATCTCCGCGAGCCATTTCTGGCCGTACGAACGCTGGGCTGCAGTGGCAGACTATTTCATCAAGGATTATAATATTATTATCACTGGCACTATGAATGAGATGTTCCTTTACCGTAGCATCTGCAATAGCATGCAGGATTCGCGTAACGTGATTTGTTGTTTTGGGTTTGATAAAGGCCTGTTATTTTCTTTGATTAAGAAAGCAGACCTGATTATTTCGATTGATAGCGGTCCGGTGCATATCAGTTCTGGTTTTTTCCGACCTATCATAAGTTTGATGGGCCCCGAACTTCCTGAGATATGGAGACCATGGTCTAAAAACGGGAAATACTTATTTCATGATGAAGTGTGTACAAGGTGTAGAAAACTAAGGTGTAAATACGGTTCCGCAAAATGTATGCAAGCGATTACTATCAAAGAAGTTATATCTTTCGCAGAAGAGTTGTTAAGCTATACCAAGTAGTTGAAGAAAATTGTAAAGTTCTTCCAAAAGAGAGTTGTGAGACTTTAAGAACTACTGCTAAAACTGCAAAAACTCTACAAGAAAATATCTAAAACATTTTGTTGAACAAGCAAGAGCAAGATCAGAATACATGATTAAAAAGTTTGTTAAGCCATTCGAAAAATATATTGATTGATTTTTTATTTTAAATACAAATTTTTTACAAGTTCATTGATTTTTAGTATATGTTCATTATATTTCTTCATATCAATAACTTCATCAATCAGTTTAATAATTTCATTGTAAATTCCAAAGAAAAACATATTTAATAATATATTCCGACCTTTTTTTATCCTTGTCATGAATATATAAAACAAACAAAATGGTTTTATTTTTCTGGTATATTGGAATAGTCTTTTTGATATGTTTAACTGGAATGATTATTACATATTTTATAGGGTATGGTATTGGTGGAACGTCTTTAGGGCAGGCAAGCTTAGAAGTTTATTCAGCTTTTACTAGAATACAAGTAATTAACACAATCTGGCCGCTTATGAACTCGCTTTTCCCAGATTGTACGCGTTTTAATTGGTAGCAATTATTTTTAAAGAATGGACACAGCAACAATAGGGCTGGTGGGCATTGGTCAGAGATACCACTGGACATTCGCACGCGAGGTGTCCCTATTGTAAAAGGATTACCCAGGCGCTTTTATTGCTCCGGTCTCCCATAGTTTGAAGAAATTTTCTTTGTAGCTATTAGATATATAATTTGATACTATTACTATTAAATTATTATTATTGATATTGCTCTCATCGGAATAACTCATTGAACCCAAAATACTAATTCTTCCATCAGAAATTAAATATCTATTCTCCATTACTCCTTGATTGGTGTCGTACCGTACCTGGACCATGTTTGTTCGCAGGTCTTCGTCCACAGAACTCTTGCCTGCAGACTGTTCTAGGTCGAATAGCACTCTTACATCAACACCACGTTGCTTTGCTCTGATTACTGCATCGTACAGGTCCTTGTGCGTGAACGAGTACATTGCTATATACAACGTGTTCTGCGTACCTTCTATTATAGGGATTATATGGCTGGCGCATGCGTCTTCGGGGCAGAAATAGGTATCTATCCTCTCTACCAGTGGCTTATCACATACGCGCGCTTTCAGTTCGTCTATGGTCTCGTTTCCGTATGCTGTTTGCGTCTGCGGTATCTGGCTGATATTGCTGGATACCGGTGTTATCACGTTAGACTTTCCAATCATAAATATGACAACCACGCCAATGGCAGCGAACACGAGCATGTCACTGAGTTCCATCTTTTTTATCCTCTTTTTTTGGTGGGTATTGTTCTTTTGCTTTTTCTAGTATACGCTCACGTTCTCTTTTGCGGTACTCGTTCAGGAAATCACCGCGGTCATACTCCTGCCACAATAACAGTATCACCATAATTATAATAATCAGCGTGTCCTCGTAGGGGTCGCGGTTCTTAATCATGAAAAACCGCAAAGCGTATATCACGAACACGGCATAGAACCACGCGTTCGGGTACGAGAACTTGTGCCATAGGTACTTTATCAAACTGACCATCTTGCTCGGTAGCTCGTCAAACTCGGTCACTATACTTTTATAGATATATTTAAAAAAAATAACCAGATAGTTAGGTTTTTTGATATCCGTCATTTTATCACCCGCTTGCCGTCTTGTAAATAATCAGCATGTGCTTTCTCGTACGTCCAGTCCGGCGGCCGCATCCATTGTATGTCCCGTCTTTCCTGTGGCCTGTACCCTGTCCGGCACCATTTCTGGCCGACCACTCCGAGCCCGTCTTTTTTCGGGTCGACAAGTATCTCATATTCTCGCGCATTGCTCTCTCTAGGTTGGATGAACACGCCAATCGTATACTTCCAGGGCGTGTCACCTTCCATCTGCAGATGCGAGTCCGGCATCACCCACATCTCGCCTTCGGGCACTCGTTTCAATTTCTGCTCTTTTTTCATGAATATCTCTGAGATGGCTTTTGCCTCTTCCAAGGTTAGGTACTGCTGGCCGTTCATCTTTAAGGATGCCAGTATCAGGACCACGATTACCAGTATACCCATGTACATGAACATCTGGTCACGAGTGAATATCTTTTCCGAGACCAGATAGAACGCAAACAATATTATTATAGCGAGTATAACAAGATATTTTGGCTCGATGCCACGGATGACACGCTTGACGCCGTCGTCCTTCTCCTGGACAGTATCATGGTGTATCGCCTCTATCTCGTCAGTCTCGTATGACATTACTACCTCCGCTTTATCTCAGGAACGCGTATTGCAGGTATCTTCTTCAGCGGTATGATTATCGCAGTTATCTTCTTGTCAGGGTTGTTCTTGCTGTGCTTCTCGACCAGTTCCCGCTGGCCTTCCTGCATCGCGTACGCAGTCTTCTGTATGTTTGCAATCATCTCAGCGATTGGCAGGTTCTGGCGTATGGAACTTATCCGTATCTCGTTCATGTACTGCAGCTTGTACGAAATCATATAGCTCCAGATTGCCTCCTGGACCCAGTTGATTTCTTTCTTACAGTGCGGGCAGCAGAACTTCTTGCCGGTAATCACAATCTCGTTATCGTCAGGGTTAATCATCTTTAGTTCTCCTCCTGTTGTGACAAGTCAAAGAAGTCTTCGTCGCTGGGTGTTGTGTCTTTTTCTTCAGTAGTTTCCGTATCATTCTCTTCCTCTGAAGTTTCCTCGGACTGCTCTTCTTCATCTTCGTCTTCGGGCTCGGTCTCTTTGACATTCTTTTTCTTTTGTTTCTTTGCGAACTCTGCCACTGCTTCCAGTTCTTCTTTCTTGCTCTTCACTCGTATATCTTCCTTGTCTTTCTTTGACGGTTTTGGCTTTGGCTTAGGTTCGGGTTGTGGTTCTTCTTTTTCAGGTTTAGGTTTAGGCTCTGGTTCTGTTTCCGTTTCCGCTTCGTAAGTATTATACTCTTCAGTCTCGTCCGACGGCAACTGATATTCTCTTTCAGTCCTGTTCACGTTCCGTGCCATCTCGAGCTGTAATGATTCGCGGTAATACTGCTTACACAGCTTGGCCACTAGCAGGTCTTCCCATTGCTCGTCAACGTTCAGTCGTCTTTTAATCAATGGCTTTGACTGTTCGATATCAATCCCGCGTTCTAGGTAATCCTCTAAAATAATCTTGGTATTGCGCTCGAGTATTATCTCTTTTATCCGACGCTTGGTCAGTTTCTTTTGGTTCAGTAGTACCGAAATCGTGTCCTTATCCATCTGCAGCGCAATCGCAACTAGTTCCACTCCCCAGTCGCGTAACGATGATACTGTTTGCATGTACTCTTCTTTTGGCACATACTCGTTCTTCAGGTTTTCGGCAATCTGCTGGAACGCGTTGTACAGTTCTGACCGCATATCGTCTGACTTGTTGATTATCTCTTCTGTGTTTTCTATGTACCGCAGGAACATTGCAGTGATTGGCAGGCCTTTCGCAAAATGGTACTTGTTCTCTTCTGCAATCTCTGCCTGTTTCAGTTCTTTCTCTTTTTGCAATACCTTACCATAATCCGCACCCAAAAATTCCAGTTTCTTTGACGTATTCTCGAATATCTCAATTATCTTCATCTCATACACCCTCTTCTTCTTGTCCCATGCTGGCGTACTGGCCGCGGAGTTTCTTCATAGGCTCCGACAGCATGTCCGCCTCGTTCTGGATGACCTTGCCGACGTTCTGTGACAATTCGTGTATATTCATATGCAGCGCAGCGTTCTCGTATTTCAGGGAGGTATTGATTCGCTGCTGCGCTTTCAGTTCTTCTACAATCCTTATCTTTAGGTTCATTATGTCCGTGGGCTGGCCAAAAAAATCACACAGTAAGATACTGCACTTGTTGTCCGGGTCGTCGCACATCGGCCACAGATAGACTTGTGGATATTCCTTGATGAACGCGCCGTTCGGCTGGTCTTCCTTGTCTTGTTCTCTCAGGTCATAGAACCGCATCAGTGACTCACCGGGCAGGAACCGAATCCGTACCATGGGCACGCCTTCTTTTACAACACCGTGCTGTATCCTTAGCACCTTTGACGGTAGGCCGTTGCCGAAATATAAAATATGCCTCGCTCTCTCGTCTTGTACCATTATTAATTCACCTCATTTCCACTCCTTTTCTGTCGGGGCCTGATAATATCTCTTCTTTGTAGCAAGCATGATAATAGCCGCGCCTACTGCGCCAATGATGATGTTTGTGATTTTACCGCTATCTGCCTGTTTTAATGATGACTGACACGTGTTCTTCTCTTCGAGGTATTGTGACTTCTGTTGCGTGCATAACTGATACTCGCCAGTGCTCACGGTGTTCGCGGTCGTGTTCCGGCAGTACGACAGGTCTTTGCTCAGGTCAACGTTAATATCTTTCAATGACGATAAAAACTTCACCTGAGACACAGTATAATTATACACATAGTTTGTCATGTTAAGAAGCATGGTGATGTTCTCGCCAATGTCCCACGTGCTCGCATTCTCTGGCACAGCCATCTGTAGCATGAACTGTATCGGAGTCACTTTGTCATGTGCCAGCTCGCAGATGTCCGTGACCGAGAACTCTGTCGGGAACGACCCGTCCGGCGGGTATAGGTACGCAGTCCGGTATAATCTGGTCACAGGTGGCGTGACTGAGGTATCGATTGCGCTGGTGACGTCCACCTGCAGTGTCATGTTCACTAACGCAGGCACGCTCCGCGCAGAAACTATTACAGACGCTAAAACTAATAACATTAATACGTTAATACTAAACATTATCTTTTGTTTCATGATTTGTTCCTCCTTATGGTTATTATGATAAATGACGGCAAGGCACGAAAACCAGAACAAAGAGCATGGCTGAATGAACAGCATGCGTTTGGTCGTATCGAAGGGGTATCGAATACAATCGTCCTCGTACCTTGCTATCGCCTATTCTGAATATTATACCTTTCGTGGCGGGCTGTGCTGGTTCAAAGGTGGCACAGCAGTGCCTATCACCATCTCATCTCTGTCTACAATTCTGCGATTACCGTCACTGTCGTATGCAATGAAATTCTCGGTCGTGATGCCCATGACCTGAAACTTCTCCAGGTTCTGTAACTGTTCTATATGCGAGTCTGTAATATGAGGAAAGCTTTCACGGATTAACCGTGCCTGGTCTTTCAAGCGTAAACAGAAGCAGTACTGCGCGTTCTCTTTTATCTCGGGGTTGATTCTGGCATAGTACTGTGTGGTAGCCAGGAGACCCATCCTTTTCATCCTGCCCTGGGTGGCGATATTGATAAGTGACTGTGACGCAACGTCTCGTCGTACCGTGGATGCTATGTCCGTGAGCTCGTCCGCCACCACGTACGTCCGGATATTGTTCTCGCGGAAGAACGGCTCTTCTGTCTGGCACCTGAACAACTCGTCTATAATAAACTTCCAGTATGCTTCCCTTTGCGGCTGGCCTTTAAGATTGTCCGTTTTAAGTACAGGCACCAGTCCCGCGGACATCAATGCCGGTATCGGTGCCAGGTTCAGGGATACGTTCTTAGTGGTCGATTTCACTGACCATATTGCTGGCGTGTGCGTAACAATATCGATGAACCGTTGATTGAACAGGTCAGACAGTACCTGGATTATTTTAGTTTTTGAATTATTAGAAATTTTCATCTTTTGCAGATATTCCTTGTTCAGGTCGTACAGTGCAATCTTTTTGATGACGTCCTCTTCGTTACTGCAGTCGTCAAATATCTTCTCTTTGGCCATCATCCGGAACAGTATGCTCGAGTTTTCCATCTTCCACTGCTTCTTTGCACGACCGAACGTGTTCTCCCAGTTCTGCGCTGCGGTCTCGAACGGATAGCTCACAGTCTGGCTGATACCAGTCTGTTTCAGGAATACATCATCATTATTGAACGTGTACGATTCCGGGTACAGGAACACTACAGGCATCGGCATCGGATGCTCGCCTATCTTTCTTAACTGGTGCACGAACGTCTTTTCGAACTGTGGCAGTGCCCAGTCATTGCACTGGTTCAGCGAATCGTTTATATGCGCTAGTGATATGCTCCATTTCCAGAAGAACCGTGACGATATAGAGTTCAGTAGAAACGTCTTGCCCTTACCCCGTTCTCCGACTATCAGGATGACATACTCGTTGGCGTCTTCCGGGATACAGATGAGTTCGCCAGTGATTGAGAACAGGACCGGTATCTCTGCAATAGGTATAAAATCCTCGGCTGAGTACACGTCATAGCCGCGCTCGCGCTTGATTATTTTGTTATAATTATTTCGGTAATATTCTCTGTCTTGCACTTCTTCTCTAGACACATTGACAGACGTTCTGCGCGTACCAAACCTGATTACCGGTCCTTTATAGTTAGGTGATGCGTTCTTACCGACTAATTGTAGTACGCGGTTCGAGAAGTCTATCTGGATATGGTGTTCCGGCGGCATTGACGATATTGGCATGCCCTGCGCAGTGTTCCTGTCAGTGATTAGGTATGCCACTTGCTGTTTCGAGTACCAGCGCCTGTCCCCGACCGGGTATGATATCAGTTTCAGTCCGTATCTTTTCAAGAACGAGATATCTGTTGTCTTTGACGTGACAGAATTTGCGTATAATTGTTCGCCTTTTCGGATTCTAGTCTTTATGGGCTTGACATTGAACACGTTCTTTGCGTCTTTCAGGATACGTTTCTTGCCCTTGAATATCTGGATGCCGGACATTGCCAGCCATTGCTTTGCGAACGTGTAATAGTCTGGATTAATCAAATTGTACTTAATAACACCCCACTACGATTGATACCCATCAAGAATAGATATCAAGGTTATATAAAAATCTTTTCAATTCTAGTATTTCGATACATTTATATATAAGGTCATTTACATTATATGTTGAGAGCGTGATAACTCTCGAAGGGCGTCCGTCCTTCCATCATTACCATAGACCAAATAAAACAGTCCAGATTAGTCCTATACAGGGTCAAAAGCCCGAGAGAAACAATTATCATATTCATTCTACCATACACCATTCTTAAAACCAAAATACGGCCGTTCTTCACACGAGGGTTTGACTTTCAAACAATAACATCAGCGTTCCTTACCAGAGCGTTGGTGCCAAAAAGTATAAACTATTGAGGTGAAACGGTAAACAATGTTTGGAAAAAAAGGCAAAGAAGGACATATATTTTATCTATTAGTTGCCTTGGTTGTTATCCTGGTCATCGGACCAGCAAAAGTACAGAATTGGGTTGGGGGCTTACTCGGCATTAATCCCGTAGTCGTTCCTCCAGTTACATCAATACCATCTGTACCTAGTACACCAAGCGGCACATGTGTGGACCCAACAGTCAAGGTCTCAATGACACTTTCAAGCGCAGACTATTATGCGCCAGGAACAGTGCCAGGCGGCGACAACAGGGTTTGGATTGACGGCGCAGACCAGGGACTCGTAGCAAACGCAAATTCTTTAACAGTCTCCCCTGGCAGTTCGTATGTCATTCTATGGGTTGACAACAGCACATCATACTATGGCAAAGTGACTAAGGGCGTTGTCCCATGCGCAGGCACATTGAAGCCATTCGAAAAACTGTATGCATGGTCAAACAACATTCCAGCATCAACATTTGCTAATGTCTGGAACGAGAAAGGCCAGGTCGGCGACCCAACTCAAGTAGCATCTGGTACATATTTCAACATTACAATGAATGCTGGAGACCAGTACCAAGTGAACTTTGAGTTGAAGGGCCAGTACAAGAAAGCAATCGGTAACCCAAGTATAGATGCAGACGAGGGCAAGTATTATAACACTATCGGATGCAGGTATAACAATACCGCGTTCACATCTGACGGCGTTGTGATAGCATTGTCTAATGCTGAAAAGTCTGAGGTTACAGGCTGCCCATCAACACTTGCAACATCAGCTGCAGGCTATTCATGGACATGCGTGAGTGCGCCTAGCATCGTGAGCAACGGAAAGTTATCTGGAACACTGACTCTGACCGCAGATGCGACAAACGCACCTACAGCAGATGCAGACGACATACAATGTTATTATTGGGATGCAGACTATGCCAGACACTCGATTACAAACGAGATTATCAAGGGCGGAGTTGACAACATCAATACTAACCTAGGTATGGGCGGAAACCTAAACTTTACCTTCCAGATACAGTAAGGTAAGCAACAAACTTTTTATTTTTTTTATTTTTATAAAACTTTCCGGAGGCGACGATAACACTTAATGGCAGTAAAAATACCCAATAGAAACATTCTATTCGCTGCGGGATTTCTCATATCGTTTTTACTAGTCAACTACAACCAGACACTCGGTCAAATCTATCTCGGTTTCATGTTCCTATACTTATTCCTTACAGTAACTGATAACAAGATTATGTACTCACTTAACAAGGGCCAGACCACGTGGGGGTACAGCATATTGCTGGCCATCTTCATCTATGTCGGGTTCAATATCGTTTCCGGGCTCATTCTCGCAACTGTTTCTTCAGCATCAATCGTTCCCAATAACATGTTCCAGAGCGTAGCAAAACTGATGGCCACGGCAACGCCTGTTTTGGCTGCTACAGGCGACAGGACAGTTGACCTGGTACTGACTATACTCGCGTGGGGGTTATTGGTCGGGTTCATCGAGACGGTCGTTCTCTTTGGCGGCGTTCTGGAATGGGTCGAGGACGCGTTCTCTAGTTTCAAGACACGGTTCAATTTTCTTGACGGTAAGACATGGTTCGTGGTTGCCCTGATTGCTGCCATATTCACAGTGTTTCATATCCAGGCAAAAGGCTTGAAAGATTCGGCTGCATTACTTGTCACGTTCATATTCGGCGTGGTCTCGTTGTGGGTGATTATCAAGTACAAGGGCGAGACAAAGACTGCCGTTATATTCCATATACTAGCGAACACGGTCGCGGTGCTTGCCGCGGCGGGGTTACTGGGATAAACAAAGGGGATTGAATATGAAACGAAGAATAACATTATCCTAAGGATTGGTAATCCGCGGTAAATAGTAATAGATTCATATTTGCCTCCGTAATACGTGACTAAGGCGACCGGTTCGTTCGGTAAACGAGCGGACCGGCACGACCTTAGACCTGCGGACGGAGAATAACGAAAGGTGATTGACGATGAAACGAACTGTATGGAAAACAAGAAGGGATAAAATCAGACAGCGGTACCACGTTGGTCGGAAGAGAAAAGCGTATCAAAATACTTTACTTGGTGATGGGTATATTAAACTCGTTGGCGATGAGATGATACCTATGAATTGGGATGATACACCTAAAAGTGTTACGTTAAACAAGAGATTAGGCATGAGGCGACGGAAAGTACAATCTCCTGTTTATTATACATCTAGAGGAAAGGTAGAACGTTTCCCTGTAATGGATGGAAGCAAAATATCTACTATCACTAAAGAAAAGAGCGGGAATACCAGCACATTTACAACCAGTCCCACATTTTTTGGTAATCTCCTATACAACCTAAAAAAACAAGGTAGGACTACTGTTACCGGAAAAGAGTTGTACAAGCATATAAATGAGCATTATTCAGGCAAACAAAAAATTGCAGAGACAGGTTTTCTTCAGGCTTGGCTGCAAAAACAACACGAACAGGGTACTGCCAAAGGGAAATGGTCACCTAAACCGATACAACCCAATGACGTTATAGATTTGAAGACGATGACTTTAAAATTACCAAAGCCAGCAGTGGACATAATGACAAAAAACGTTACAAAAAATGTTAAACTGCTCCAAAACACACGGGACAAAATGGAGGAATTATCTAACAACGCAAAAGCGCGAGGCGATGTTAAAAGTGCAAGGATATATTCAAGAATCGCAGACAGGATATCTAACAACATAGAAAAGAACAGTAATCTAATTCGTGTTTCAAAGATGAATTTGGTCAAGCGGGGCATACCTGATTATATACCAAAGAAGAATATAGGTTTCAAGGAAATTAAAACACCTTATAATGAAGAAGAGATTCGGTCAGTCTCAAGAAGGAAAAGGAAATCAAGAATGAATCGTGACGGCGATGACGGAAATGAAGGATATGGTCCTATGGGTGGAGAAGTAGAGTGAGCCATTATCGGAGGAACAAAAATGGTAATTAAACGTTGGCATAAAAAGAGTCCGTATTACAGAAAAGCCCATGGCAGGAAGACGATAGTGCATAAGCACAGCCAGCGTTATGGTCATTCATATAAAAAGAGGCACGCGTCTGCAAGACAAATATGGTTTGGTAAAGTATTGGAAGAGGCAAAGCGAACAGGACAGTTGACACCGGAATATCTAAAAAAGAATTATATTAATACAGGTACTGATGAATTCCCTACTTATGTGAGAAAAGATTTGGCTCAGCAGCGCGCTCGTGGCGGCAGCGTTAGTAAAAAATTTACACAAGAGTCTATCCAAAAACAGGAGCGATTCCATGCAGTAGTGCTAGGAAAAAGGTTTACCAACGAAATACGTAGACTAAACGCTGAGCAAAGTAACACTGACAGGGAACTAACTGCATTGGATAGTGAGGGTAGTATTAAAGAACTCGAAACGGAATCCGCGGGATATAAAACGCAATTACAGAAGTTAAATAATCATCTCCAGAACCTGCACAAGCAGCATGCTACTGCTACATCAGACAAACAGAAATCAGAACTTAATGCTCTTATCAGCAGTGAACAATCTGCAAGGGATTCGGTTAAAAATAAACTTGAGCGTGTTAATACTGAATTATCCAAGGAGCGTGATATACTCCACCAAGCAAATAAAGAACTTAACATATTATCCGAGATTGAAGGCATTGATGAATTTCCGTCTGAAAAAGCGCAAGCCAAATTGAAATCCTTAAAACATGACGAGCTTCAGAACAAATTGAACGCGTTGTCAAAATTAGAAAAGAAACATCCTAATGCTAGAACAGATATGCAGAAAGCGGTATCTGAGTTCAGGCAAAAATTCAAGACAGAATCTCCACGTGTTGAAAACGCTACAGATGCAATGCTAGTCTTGGACCAAAAGATAGATGAGTTGACACATCGTAACGAGCAATTGATTAAGTATAATTCGAGCGGCGAATTAAAACCGGAAGAAATGAAATCGTATCGTGACGAGATGGATGCTAATGCTAATCACATTACTGAATACACAAAGCAGAAACATAATTTAGATAATTTAATAGAACCACTAAAATCCATAAATGAGTTAAAAACAGAGATTAAAAATCTAAAGTTCAATATCTCGTCAACAATAGCACCAAAATACGTGCTTTCCTCAGATGTTCAAGAACAAACTGCCAAGCGTGTCGTGAACGAACATATCACAAATCTCGAACAAGACTTAGAATTGTTGAATAAGGATTACACAGACCTTGACAAAGAATGGAATGCAACAGAGGACAAATCCAAACTTGGTCCATCATTCAAGAACATATTTGGGTTAATTGCCGGTGTGAAACAATTAAAAAAATCAGAGCTTGCATTGGCCAGACGCAATCGGTCAAAAGATGTTGCCAACCTGGTAGCTGATGATACTTCGCATCAGTTAAAGCATGCGCGCCAGGCAATGGACCAAAACCGACCCGGGACCGCGCTTCGTATATTAGGCGAGAAATTAACATTAAAAGACGAAGAGAAATACACTGGAAATATCGCAGCACGCAGAAACCTAGATAAGCGATTGTCTATCAATTACAAAGATTTGTCTCTTGTCAATAAGGTTCTTGACCGGGTTGCATTCAAAGATAAGGCAATAAAGGACCTGAACGAAGTTGAAAGCCTAATCCGAAAAGAGAAATTCGACGACAACAAGAAAAAACTATTATCAAAAAAAGAACGAATTGAACAATATCTTGATAGATTAAACGAGGTCACTTCCGAAGATATAACTGCAGTAAAAAAATTGCTGTCACCTGAACAGCGCAAACATATCATCGAGACTAAGTCTAAACCTACACAAGTACACGAACTAAGCCAACTAAAATTAAAAATACAGAAAGAGATAGACACTATGAAAGAAGCAGCACGTACCCTGCCGTCCACTTATCGTCTTGACACTAAAGAATTCAAACTATTATCAAACATAATTGACAAGACAAAAAAAAGTTTTTATCTCAATCGCAGGCTAAAAGACGTTAGAATCTTCTCCAAGTCCGGGATAGAAATGACAGAGCCACTAATCAAAGGCGATATGCCAATGACGCATAAGGAAGCAAAAGATTATATAAAATCTATCCCCAAAGGTTCAATACCCTCTTACATTAATAAAATAAGGGAAGGTCCAACACCGGTCTCAGAGATAAAAGCGGATATATCCAATCTTATCTATAGATTACAGAACTCGGTAGAAAACGCAACAGCCAAATTAAATATGGACCCGGTCAAGCAACATTTAGCCGTAAAGCAACGACTCGAAGTCATAAAGAAAAACCATATGTCTGACCCAAATAAATCCAAACAGATTGCAGACCGATTAATGGCAGTCAATTACAGACTAGGCTTGTTTACTGGCAAAAATGGTAAGGAAGAAATAGATAATTATCTGCATAGGCTCAATAAAACCATCTCTAGCGGTACAGAACAAATATCAGAGTTAGAGAAACAATTGAAACAGTTGAATGTAAAACCTAAAAAGTTGAAAACCGTGTCTGAGCAAGAATGGAAGAAAACATTACCCTCATTTATGGCAGTGCCTAATTACGAGAAAGACGAAACAACAGACCTTCCAACAAAAATACTTAAAAAAGATATACCTGTAATCTTAAAAAGAATAGATAATAATGTAAGTGTGAAAGCAGAAAATAAAAAATTGGCTGCTACCGACCCGCAAGCATATGCCGTTGTTAAACAATGGCAAAGAGACCCAAGGTTATGGAATTCATTGCGTATAACTATGATGAGAAAAAAACGGCATAATATTACGAGGCGAAGACAATGACTAAGTTCAAACTTCAGTGGTGGCACGTCGTTGTAGCGGCGATTATCGTACTGATTGTGGCGCAGAATGCGGGGAAAGCGCCGCGACAGGGGTTGGGTACTTTTGCTACAGAATCTGAATGTAAAATAGCGAGAAACGCTGCTCTATGGAGTTATCCTTCTTGCGGATGTGCTGATACATGTACTCTTACTGGTAGTACTTGGTATTTAGTAACTGATAGTGTAGATTCATATTGCTGTCCTAGTGGTGCTCCTAAAACAGGGTTTAGCGTAAGCGAAGGCTGTAGTTGTTCGGATTGTTCTTTATCTTCTACGGGTGATTGTCCACAACTAGGTCCAGTCTGCATGCCAGATGCTAGCGGAAATCCTAGTAATATTTTGTGTACAGATACTTTTATGTATCATAACGGAATGTATTGTGACGTTGCTACACTTACTTGCGGTACTTCTTGTGTAGGTACACAAGGCAATGCTCATTGCGAAACACCGTCTAATTGTGTGGAGAACTATGAAACATGCTGTAGTTCTGATACTACTTGTGGTACGTTTGATACAACAGGAGACCCCTATAAATGTACTTCAGGAGCGTATGTAAAAAAAGACACCTGTACTAGTACAGAATCGTGTGTTGTAGAAGCATTTGAAGCGAGATGTTCAGCAGGGGGGTTCTATTGTTATAACTCTTTAACAAATACATGTACCAAAAATTCAGATACTTCATGTTATTCCTCACCAAACGAATGTAATTCACATATAGTATATTATTGTTTAAATAGCGATAGAACTCAATGTACCAAAAGATTTGAAAGTTGCCAAATTACAGAATTATCTTATTCTGGTTCAGGTAGTGGTTATGATTCAATTACAAAGAATAATTGTGAGTCTGATATTGGTAGCGGAGGTAGTGCATGTAAAGATAGTATAGATAAAGGAAAAAACTATGCTATAAAAGGTACGACCATAGGTAAATATGATGACCCCATACTAGGAACTATCGATATAAGTAATCCTGATTCTTGTTCTGATTTAATCAAATTAAAAGAATATTATTGTATCCCTTCCAGTAATGAAGTAAAAGAAGAAATACACACATGCGAAAGTGGCACGTGTACAGACGGTGCGTGTGTTTCATCTTGCGGTGCATGTAGTGTATCATGTCCTACTGGTACTTGTTCTGGTACTAAAACTTGCCAGATAAATGCGGATAATACTTACGAATGCAAAGAACCAGCAACATGCGATTGTAGTGCGACTTGTACAAACGGGAAATGCACGGGCACTAAAACATGCCAAAGTGGTGAATGCAAAGAATCTCCCGCATTATGTATCGATGTAGATGGTGGTAAAATATATACTATCGCTGGAATAACTGAAACTCCAAATAGCGGTTTAGACAAATGGAAGGCAGACTTTTGCGATGTATCAATCGATTTCAAAACATTAAAAGAATATTATTGTGATAGCAATGGCAAAAGGCAAGAGGTGAGTTATTCTTGTCCTAGTGGAAGTTGTAAAACAGGAAAATTTGATTATAAAAGTAATTACGTGGATTTGAAGAGTACAGATATCGGTTATTGTACGTGTACAAAGAATGAAGATTGCAATGATGATAAACTTGCATGTATCTCTGGAAAATGTCAAACTATTGGTACATGTCCTGATGTAGCATCACCCAATTTCCTAGATTATTTTGTTGACACAGTAGATACAGGGGATTCTTCTGTGTGTATACCTGCAGGTTGCAAATATATAGATGTAAGTGCTGTATTTGTACCTGATAGTGTCATAAACGCGCTGAAATGTTGCGAAGGCACACATAAGAAAAAAATAGGTACAATAAAGAAAACATACGCTGGATTGCTTACAGATAGTTTAGAATACGGTACCTGTGTCAAGGGCAAGGATTTTTGCAGTTATTTCTCTTTTTTAGGAGATATCCTTGGTGACGATAAATACTCATGCATTGTCGGTCTTTTTGGCGGGATGATGTTCATGACGATGATGATGCGCATGATGATGGGTGGAGGTGGGTAACAAAATGGTTAATCTCATACAGAAAGTGAAGCGTGATTATAACAAGCACAAGACGATGTATTTTATCTTCTTGATACTCGGCATCATAGCGATTAACTATTTGTACAATAACGACTCGCAGTTCCAGCGCGAGGCCAATGCACTGACTCAATCCGTAGGCAGCAGGGCGGGATTTGGCACAAGCGACGGTAGCAGGAATTTTGAACCAATAACTATGACAACCATTGTAATAATTCTTATGTTACTACCTTTGATATTACCCGTGCTCAAATGGGTTGGTATTATCCTTTTAGGGTTCATACTTGTTTTGGTATTCGGTCTTGACCTGATGAAAGCAGCGATAATCTGTGGCGTGATGTTTGTAGTGATGAACGCAATGACCAAGAAAGAGGAACAATGGTAATGGCGATAAGGATACGCAGGATAGCGCGGTACAAGCGCAACGGACGGTATGTTGCGTCTCATAGACAGCGATATCATTGCAACGGAACGGAGAAATATACTAGAAAAGTTAGAATGGATATATGGAAAAGTGCTAAACCTTCATTGACTAAAGCAGGATTCGTAGCAAACGGGAAACCGCAATGGACTAATATCAATGCAGGCGCAGGCGTAGCGTTAGCGGCGTTACAGGCACGGGACGCGTTGATACCGAACCCGGACGAGCAGAAACTGATGAAAGCACAGTTAGAACAGATTAAACGGGGCAAGCGCATACAATCACGGTTCAATAAACAGGCATACCAGACCGGCGAACTGCAGAAACGCAGGTTGCAGGAAGAGATTAAACTATTAGAGGCGCAGCGTAACAGACTATGAATGCTAAGAGACGGGTCACGAAACGGGTTAGTAGGTATTCATATAGAAGGAAGCATAAAACTATTAAAGTCTCTAAACATAGGCAATCATACTGGAAACGAAGGAAGTCAAGGATGGAAAGCGTAGAAGAACTGCAGATGAAAGTGAACCAGAGCAACCAGCGAAAGTTGGGCTTATACAATACGTTAGGCAGTATTATGAACATCACGGCACCGTTAGCGGCAAAGCAGGAACAGGAGAAAAAACAGTTAGCAATGGAGAAGCGACAGTTTGCGCGGTCTGAGTTAATGAACCAGAAAGCGTATTTAAAATCGTACGGTATTAACGTTTCAAAACTAAAAGAGAACCAGATACGGGAGTTAGGCGACTTGCCTGAAACAGAGGCTAAGAAGAAGGCGGGCGCTATATTTGAGCAAGCGGAAGAGATACGGAAACTAGACGAGTTCGCAAAAGTCAAGGGCATGTCAGAAGAGACAAAGAAAGCGTATGCTGTCATGCCTGATACTATAGAAAAGGTCAAACAAACCCACAGCGATTATCTAGAAGCGATAAATAAATACAAGATACCTGTTTCGGGAAGTTCGATTGAACTAATGAAAAAGTACGGTGTTTCACCGTCCAAAGAAAACCTCGAGAAAGCGTACGAGGCACAGAAAACAAAGACTGTTTCAGGGTTCAAGTCTGTGTTATATAATCTTAGTCGGTTAGAAAAGGAGAACGAGCCTAAGCCAGAACCAGCAAAGATAACTGAATCAATATTGCCAAAGCCAATGCCTCTCGATAAGAACGCAATAATTGACAGGGAATGGGACAAATTGATGTATCTTGTAAATTTTGATAAGGAGCGGACAGGCAAGTTGCCTGACAAGGACTCAGTCAAGGTTTGGCTGGACAGGAACAAAGGAAAGCCGTTAGAATCAGCATCTATAGAACTATTCAAGAATACGCCTCCGTACAAATCTTTTTTCGGTGGCGTTTCCGTTCCTAAATCGAATCAACAGCCAAAAGGAGTAACCAAAGACGAGCTAAAAGAACTCAAGGACTCTCTTTTTAAGAGCGAAGACCGTATGAATAATTATCTGCGCCAGATTAAGGGCGAGACTAATGCTGCATTTGACTCAGTAGTACAAGACTTAAGGAAGAAGGCAGCGGTCAGGAAGGATAAATCCTACTTAAGCGCAGCGATAGAGTTACAGCAGAAACAGAAAGAGTTCAAGCGCAGGCTAAAATAAAATAAAATAAAGAACGAGGTGAACGAGAAATGAAAAGACACCATGTAAAGGGCCACTATATGAAGAGGAAAGGCCACAGGGTTTGGGTCAAACCACATATGAGTAAATAAATCTTAATGGAGGAAAACAAAATGGCAAAGAGAAGAAAACATACGACATTGAAGCAGAGAGCAGCTGCAAGGAAGAACATCAAAAAGGCAAGAGCCAAATGGATGCACATGAGCAAAAGGGCTAGGGCCAAAACTATGCCAGGCGGAAAAGGGCCTATCAGTAAAAGATAGATGAGGTTCAAAGCACATGGCAAAAGGCATAATGGATAGACTGAAGCGAATCGAGCTGAAGCACGTCCTGATAGCCTTAGTGCTGTTCTTTTTCCTGACCCAGTTCGGGTTGATACCGAGCATGTTCGCAATCAAGGGCGTGGTCACGGGCCCGATACCGTGCTCGGTGGCAGTGTCCGGAACGACAGAGACAATGACCTGTTACAAGCCGGACGGGACCACAGTTACGGACTGTCCCAAGCCGGAGTGCGTCGGCGGGTTCACTATGAAGGAACGTACCGATGCCAAGGATTGCGACACATTGACCAAGGAGCCTGACAAGTCGTCATGCAAGCTCTCGGACGCGTGGTACAATCTCCAGGGCGATTTGGCCACAGTCAAGTGCGTCGACATAAACGTCGAAGTGAAAGAGAACTTGTCTACACAGACAGGCGTGCCTACGGGCTGGCACCAGCCAGTGACTGGCACTACGCACGGCGTGTTGGAAGTGTCGCCGTACTGTGTCATGGAGTACCAGCAGGTCAGTGACTGGATAAAAGCGAATCCGATGGTCTGGATAAGACAGAATATTTGGTTAGCACTAGGGTTGTTAGTGGTGCTGATAGCAGTTGTCGTGGCGTTCTTGCCGGGCAAACAGCAATAGTAATTTAGGGAAAATTTGAGGTGAATAAAAAAATGTTTGGAATATTAGAGAACCAAAAGGACAAGCGAACCTTCGCGATGGTAGTCGTTGCAGTTCTTGCTGCGCTACAGATACCGCAGGTCGCAACAATGCTATCCTTCCTTGACGGTCTCGTACCGGTTGTGAACGTTAGTTTCAAGCTGGTGCTGGGCGTGTTGGGCGGGCTAGTGGCGTATATGATATATGCGCAACATTTTTGAGTGAGTGAGGACTGAGACAAAATGGGATTACAAGACTTGAAAAACAGCATTAAGAACGTATTCACGTTCGAGAACGTGATATTCCTTCTTGTAATCAGTCTAGTCGTCATGCACGTAGGGTCAATATTGCTCGTGAAGATGTTTCATATTGGTATACAATATGAGACCTTGAACCAGACAATGGCCTGCACAGCAACAACAGGATGCGCGACAGGGTTCGCATGCAATTCAGAAGGCACGGCCTGCGAGAAACAGGAAATGCTAGCATGCGACGCAGCAACAGCAACAAAGTACAATCTTGTACAGAAGGCCTGCGATACCGACAACGGTTATGTTTGTTCGGGTCCGAAGGGCGGGGACATGTTCTGTACTCAGAGCAAGCTCCTGACAAACTTCATACCAGGGCCGTATGTGTTGTTCCTGTTGGCAATTGCAGTCGTGACGTTCGTGTTTGCATTGATTAGGCGTACATACCACGAGATATTGATAAACAGGCAAAGTTTGGCTTTGATACTGGTCGTAGCAGCAATAATAGTAGCCGTGTTTTTGTATTTCGAGAAACTGGCACCGCAACTGTTCCAGCCAGCCGTAGCACAGGCACGAGCAGCATTCGGGATATTAAGACCATAGAGGTGAAAAAGAACAAATGGAATTCAACATCGTGAAAATCTTTTCAGCCATAGCCATTGGTCTGTTCCTGGTACAGCTCATATCTGTGATAGCCAATTTGATATTTGGCACGACAGCAGTGCATACCGGACCATATTTGCTATTGCTGATAATAGTGATGGCAGCGTTCGGCGCGATAATGCTGGTGAACATGTATACAGATAGCGACAGGGCGACAATAAGCGCAGCATACATCAAGAGGCATATGTTCTTTTTGATGATAGTGCTGATAGCCTTGGTCGTGATGTATATCAAGTTCAGCAAGTACATACCATCATTATTCGGAGATGCACAGGCAATCGGCTACGGTCTACAGGCAATAGGAAAATAGACTAGACTGAAATTAAACTAAAAAGAAGGAATATAAGATGGCAACAACAGAAATCATAGATACTGTACGCAACATCGTAGCGACCGTTGCGAAGCTCGTTAACGGTGTATTGGCTACATTGCTTCCAGGCAGGGAAGAGTATGGTGTATTGGTGATAGCCGTGTTATGCGGTTACTGGTGGAAGCATCGGATGTGGTCAAGCGGCGGATACACTGACTGGGCAAAGGGAGCAGTTGTTGCATACATCATACTGAAACTGCTCGGGATAGGCAACAAACTGTTCTGAGCATCATATGTCATCCTAGTATTCCACAACATAGAATAAGAATCACATAAGATTTAAACAAGGAGAGGTGTGATACACTAAAATGAAAAAGATTGGATATATAGCGATGCTAGCAGCAATGCTAGTCGTATTTTTAGCAAGCATGGTAAGTGCCGGTACGATATTTTATCCGTATACCAATGGCACTAATGCGTGTGGTACGCAGGTGTTTACATACAATACCACCCAAAGCGAGACAACAAACCTGACATTGTTTTATAAGTTGTCGTCAGCATCAGGTTGGACAGTATACGCAACAAGAGCTAACATGTCAGAGAACCAGACGAACTGGACTATTAGTGTAGTTACCTCTGGTTTTGCAGACGGAGAGTATAAGTTCAATTTTTCTGGCCAGAACATGTCGGGCGCATTTTTGACAAGCAATTACATGAACACTACAGTCGACAACACAGCACCGCAGTGGACATTTGCAGGAGATAGTACCAAAAACAAAGATTCTGTCTATATCGAAGAGTTATTGGTGAAAGGTACAACTGACGAAACATCTACTTCGGCGAGTGTAAGAATAAATAACAAGGATTATTCGTTATCCGGGTCGACAACCAGCTGGTCAAAACAATTTGTGTTTAGTGACGCAAACAAAATACCTGAGGGAGTATACGAGTATGTACTAACAATAGGTGCGGACGATACAACTTGTGCAAACACAGGCGACACAGACTCAAGGAAGGTAACCCTCATCAGCAAGAAATCGCCATCGGTAGCAATAGCAGCACAGCAGCAGCAACAGACTCAACAGGCAGCAGCAGTAGCAACACAGACAGCACAGGACGACGACAACACGACAATAATAATTATAGCGGTCGTGGCAATAGTAGCGTATATGTATTTTGAGGGCAAGGGAAGACGTAAATAAGCGAGCGGTAAAGTAAGACCCTCCTTGTTTAAATCTTTCCTTTTATTTTTTTTTAAAGGAGCCTGGTCTTGATTTCGCTTGTTTATTTATCCCTATGATACTCCTCATACTCATACTCTTTGGTAGGACTAAGACTGGAAATAAGAAACCATAAAAACTAAACTTTGAGGTGAAACGAAAAAAATGAATATACCTAAATTCGACGTATTAGGATGGGCCAAGTTCGGCGCCATCTCTGGCGTGCTGACGGCACTGTTCATGAAGGTGCTGCCACTGATACCCACGTTCCAGGTGACTTTCAGCACTATTGCTGTGGACCTGAGAAGCAAGGTAATCGGCATCGGCGGCGAAGGTCTCGCAAAGACTGCTGCCAGTTATCTATTGAGCCTAATCGGCCAGGACATAACCGTGCCAGGCATTGCATATGTAGCCCTGGGCGGAGCATTGCTATTAATCGGTGCAAGGTTCCTGTTCGGGTTCGTAGGCGATTTAGTGCCAAAAGGCAAGCTGCAGAGAATGGTCGCGTTACTTATGCTAGCGTCGCTGTTGCAACTGTTCATACTACAGGGCATCGGCGTGCCTGCACTGAGCGTGCTGTTCGGGTTCATTGTGAACGCTGTAGTGATTGGCTTCGGGCTGAACTTCGTGTATGACTATTTCAACATGAAAGTGCCTGACTAAATAATTAAACATTATTTTTTTATTTTTTTTAGATTTTTCATTAAAACATTTCCAGGCCGCCTATCATGAATAAAACCAACCAAAAATGGTTCATCATTTCTATCATAATCATTTCTATCCTTATATTATCAAAGCACTCACGTAACTCCGATATGGTAGACACGGGTGGTACTATAGATTTGCCGGGTGATTACGGTTCTGGCGGCACAGGGTATATGTATCGTGTGCATACCACAACTAGGTACGAGACCAATACAGGATGCGCAGAACAGTATCCGGATATTATTCAATGCGGGTTTGAGGACGGACCTGTGGTTGATGGCTGTCCGACTGTGATTTATCAATCTTGTGACCGCAGTTGTGATAACAGTTGCATTACTAACGATTGTAGCCCGTCAAAATGTGTTTATGATTCGCATAACGGAAAATGCTATTATTCTCAAGGGTCAACAACGTATTATTGTAACGTGAAATACACACCGAATGGACACTTCTTCTCAAAAGGCGGACCTATCTATAAGGAACAGCCGGGCTGTGGTTGGTGGCTCGAGGTGTTAGACCGCAATAATGAGATAGTTGCGAACGTGTCACAGAAAGACTTCAATCCAAACTGGGGAGGAACGCCGTATACTAGACAGAGCGTGTCCGCGTTTACAAATTCAAGTCTTCGAATTGACTTACCATCCCCTTTGTATAATCCGAGCGTGCCTGCATACTACGAATATCCAGACACACATGAATGTATGGTCATCAATTTCATAACAGCGGACGAACGATACAGATATTATGGTTGTGCTGGCGGGTATAGTTGGTGTTCCCAAGGCTCCGTGCGTCAAGTATGCATACTCGATTGCAAGGATGCTGAGCGTGACGATGCTACATGCACGTGCAAGACTGTTTGTATCAAGGGCGAGACTGCGCCGAACTGTGACGGGAAGATTGATTCGACTGAATTAATAAATTACGTAAAAAATTGGTTAAATAATCATGTCCAACTTACTGATTTAATAAGTGTTATAAATAAATATATCTTGGGGTGAACAAAAATGAATAAAGACACTATGTGGAAATTAATTGTTGTGATAGCACTCTTTGCAAGCGTTATCATTTATAGCAACTCTCGAGAGATTGGAGCGTCGACCGTGACAAGGGCTTTTAGTTCGTCGACCATACAACCAGGAGCACCATTTTCAGTAAAGTATACATCAACAGCATCCCGTTTTTGGACAGTGGAAGAAACAGTTCCAATAGGGTTTACTGTTACACTATCACCAATACGAACAGACTGGTCGTTTGATTCTACTACACGTGTCTTGAAATTTTATGTTCAAGATAGTACAGATTATACCGTTACCTATACAGCATCATCAACTACCGGCTCTTATACTTATAATGGCGTATTCTATGCGTACGGTGATGACAATATCTATACTATCTATCCGCCTTGGGTTGTTAGTGTATGTGTACCTACTACAGAATTCACACAACATCTTCAGGATTGGTTGCATGGTACTATTACCTTGAATCAATTAATACCTTATGTTAAAGCATATTTGACAGGTGGTTGCGCATGATCAAATCAATTTTTATTATTTTATTATCTATGCTTGTATTAATTAATTTCAGCATAGCAGGAGAATTATCTAGGTCATTTGACCCGAGTAATCTTCAAGTATCCTCTACAGGTTCTTTAGAAATAACATATCTACCTATTAATCCACCCCATACAGGTAGGTATACATGGTTAATAGAACAGCCATTACCAACGGGATGGAAAGTAAAAAGTGTAGCAACAGGTCAGGAACTATTCCCAGATTCTAATAATGTATTTAAAGATTTCAGACTTGATAGCACTTCAGTATCTTATCTATATTTTCCTCCTTCTTCAGGTACTTTTATCTTTGCTAGTGGAAAATGGTTTGCACAAGCAGAAAGTGAATCAGACCAACCTGTTAATACATATCTCCCCTTTACAGTAACAGTGACATCAGGTACGTGTACGCCTACGTGGTCCTGTGGCACGTACAGCGAGTGCGCTAATGACGAAAAATCGCGCACGTGCACTGACATCAAGTGCGGCACGGCTGCAAAGACAGAAACCCAAGCATGCGGTTCCAAAAATAAAGATATCTGCTCTACTCTCGAGGGCGCTGGCATACCTTGCGTTGTAGGTCTCGGCGGCGGGCTGTTCTTCCTGATGATGATTTTCGGAATGATGACACGGAGGAGGTCGTACTGATGGCAGAACAAAACAATTATATATTAGCCTTACTTCTGATATTAGCAGTCGGGGTATTGTTAATCACAAATCCGGGTGCAACCAATCCATTGAAATCACAGCCTGTCTCGATTACCAACTGGTACGATTCGTACACTGCCGAGCGAAAGGCTGCAGGCATTGACGACTCGTTCGTGGCTGAGACTGCGCTCGAGGACTATTCTTCGCCAGACTTATTACCTATAATACAAGAGATATCATCACGGTCCAATACAGCGGAAGAAGCGGTACAGAACGCTTTGGACTATGTGTATACGCGTATGACATACCAACTGAACGAGCCGGATGATGTATGCTTTTACAGTACCGCGTCGCAAGTATTGAAACGCGGCACGTACAACTGCGATAGTGGGTCCAGGCTTGTGCGAACGTTACTTAGGGGCATGGGAATTGCGGCCGTACCAGTCTCGGGTTGTTTAGGGATATCAGACTCGTGCAGGCTGACACTGGCGGTTCAGGGCATCGACGTGCCGCAGTTCAAGCAGCTGACTGATGTGGACGTGAAGAAGGGCGTTGTAAGTAGAAATGGCGGACTTCACGCGTGGGATTCCGTTTGGTTGCCAGGGAAAGGCTGGAAGTATATTGAGCCAACGGCTGGTCGGTTTGCAAACGATTTGGTCTGTGCAAAGTACCTGGTCGAGTACATACCGCAATCGGTTCGAGACGAATGCACGAGTTCGAATCCATCGTTCATCGCAACGTGCAAAGAATATTAAAAACCATAACTTGGAGGTCACTTGAGTAGGAGGGTCGTGTTAAAACTGGTCTTGGTTAGTGTACTATTCTTATCTATATTTTATTCTGTTCTCGGGACTGGCGTATTGACTACAAGTTCATCGAATACAAACGGAACTATCCTTGAGGATTGGGACTCTTGGTTGGACCCTACTCCTGTTTATGGTGATTCTCCCCTAACTCCTTTATTTGAGTATTGGGCGTCAGCACCAGGTGGTTATTATATTAAATTAAATATTACCCAATATAAAAGATGGATAATCAATGATGCGTATCTCTCTATGTATTATGGTGATTATAGAAATGGGTTAATGATTAGGAACGCAACGATTTCTAAAATAGAAAATTATTCTTGGACAGAACATAATAATTCTATCGCTCCTGTTCCATTAACTGATATTGTATCAACGCAAGAAATAACAATACAAAACATTGGTGGTAAATGGATTAATTTTTCAATAACGTCATGGATAAATAATCAAACTCTTTCTGCTAAAAATAACCTTTCTTTCCATATAATATTGAATGGAACTATAACCCAAAATAAATTTAATACAAAAGAATCTACAACCAATCGTCCGATGCTTACTCTAAATTATTCTGTTACGTATCCAACCATGTATTTAATCACTCCTATAAACAATACCTATACTAATAATAACAACATTAACTTCTCGTGTAATGCAACAATGTCAACAGGTGAGTTCTTTGTTCAAAATATTACGCTGTGGCACAATATCACAAGTACGTTTATCGGAAACTTTACTAATACTACTTCAGAAAACTTGTCAGGATATTTAGGTTATTCTCTAACGAACGTGAATGACGGTAAATATGCCTGGAATTGCAAGGGTGTAAGCAATCTCTCCATTGAACAGATTTACGATACCAACTGGACTTTTACCATAGATACTCTTCTCCCCGTACCGTCGTTTGTAACACCGAATACTCCACTTAATGGTACGTTCCGCAATAAAAATGCTACTCTAATAAATATCACTTACACAGACGTTAACCCGTATGCGGCGTTACTCGATTGGAACGGTACGAATTACACAATGACTTGTACTGGTGTAGATTGTTTTTTTAACAAAACAGGTTTGTCAGATGCAAGATATTATTACCAAGCGTGGGTTTACGATATAACTAACAATACCAATGGCACTGGTAAACAGTACGTCACGATTGACACCAAGAAACCGGTTCCAATATGGAAATCTCCTATCTACCTCAATAATAACACATGGGCAACAGGAAATTCATGGTACATGAATATTTCGTATACTGAAGTAAACTTGAACACGGCATGGTTGGACTGGAACGGTACCAACAACACAATGACCTGTACTGCGGGCGGATGCTATTTCAATAAGACAGATATCGCTGACGGGTCATACTATTACAAAGCATCGATGTCAGACAACGCAACCAATTCCAACGAGACAGGCAGGTACTGGGTTAGGGTTGACACGACGTTACCTGTCTTGGATTATATTCCACCTACATTAGCGAACAATTCAGGGACTAGTCTTAGTCCTTATTTGGTCAACATCAGTTACACAGAATCAAATTTCCAATCAGCGATTATAGATGTGGATGGAAGCCAGAACGGGATGACTTGTACTTCTAATAGTTGCTGGTACAATATTTATACAACAGGGGAGATACATTATAATGTTACTATCTCAGACTTAGCTGGTAATTATAATTACACGTTGACAAGAATCATAAATATAGATACCTCCCCTCCTAGCGTTACTATTATCCGTCCGCAAGCGACCACGTACAGTTCGAATACATCATTACCATTGAATTGGTCAGTCGTGGATACTAATCTGCGCACGGTTTGGTATAATCTAGATAATGGTGCTAATACTACTATTACTACAAATGTTACGTTCAATACTACGGCTGGTGCGCACACATTGTATCTGTTCGCGAACGATTCTGCGGGCAATATAGGTTGGGACATGGTATCGTTTACGGTCAGCACGGATTCGCAGTCGCCTACGGTTGTATTGAATTATCCGAGCAACGGCACGTGGGCTAGCAATAACTCAGTCATGTTCAACTATACAGCTACGGACACTAACCTTGCATACTGCGAACTTCGCGGCGATTTTGATGGCACGTATCAATCTAACCAGACCAATATCGCGCCAGTATCGGGTGTGATGCAGAACTGGTCATTGATAGTATTGAACGACGGCAGCACGTACCACTGGAACGTCTGGTGCAATGACAGTAGCAATAACGTAGCAACAGCCACGTCAAATTTCACGTTATATATTGATACGATATATCCGCTGATTGAGTTCTCGTCGCCTACTATGGGTAATAATTCTTTTATCAAAGTGGACTCGTACTTTGTCAATATCTCATATGCTGAGACTAACCGTGCTAGCACGTTGCTTGACTGGAACGGTGCGAACCAGAGCATGACATGTAGTTCTGATAATAGTTGCTATTATAACAAGACAGGCATAATCGACGGCAATTATTATTATAAAGTTTTTATGAACGATTTAGCAGGCAATGTTAATATTACAGGTAGAAGATACGTTACAATAGATACAGCTGCGCCTTCAGTAACTATCCAGCGCCCAGAATCGAAAGTATATATCACGAACACGTCCTTGGCATTGAATTGGTCTGTTGTGGATAATAACCAAGGCACAGTCTGGTATAATATCGACAATGGCGTTAATATCACGTTAACGACCAATACCACTTTCAATATTTCTGACGGCAATCATATTTTGACTGTGTTTGCAAACGATTCCGCTGCTAACTTAGGTTCAGCTTCGGTCTCATTCACTGTGACTGTAGATTCAGGCAATCCGAGTATTGCACTTAACTTTCCGGGCAACGGCACGTGGCTAAATTTTAACTCAGTTATCCTGACCACCACCTCTGCAGATGCAAACCTTGCCACTTGTAAACTATACGGCGATTTTGACGGAGTCAATTTCGCTATGAACCAGACCAATATCACTCCTGCAAATAACACGGCAATGAACTGGTCTGCTATAACCTTAGATTCAGGCACGTACCACTGGAACGTCTGGTGCAATGACAGTAGCAATAACGTAGCCATGTCTATTAGTAATTTCACGTTCTATGTAGATTCAATTAATCCTCAACTATATTATAATTCTCAAACTTTAAGCAATGCCAGTTTCAGGAACGTTAATTCGTATCAGGTTGTATTCAATATAACAGATTCTAATGTATACGGTGCTAAACTGGACTGGAACGGCGCTAATAGCACATGCACTATTATCACTGATTCGACACCGAACTGGTGTGCAGTAAACAAGACCGGGCTGTCTGACGGCTATTATTATTACACAGGATACGTAAACGATTATGCCGGTAATTTCAATGTGACGGGAAGAAGATATATAACCATTGATGCTACGCCGCCTACAGTTACGATTATCCGGCCTGAAGCGATTACGTATAGCGTTACCAACTTGTCACTCAACTGGTCTGTTGTAGATACTAACCAAGGCACAGTTTGGTATAATCTCGACAATGGTGCTAATATCACGCTTACTACAAATACTACTATTAACGTCACTTCAGGTGCGCACACATTGTATCTGTTCGCGAACGATTCTGCAGGTAACATCAATATGCAATCGGTCTCGTTCACAGCCAGTACCGACCAGCAGGCACCGATTACTACACTTAACTATCCGAGCAACGGCACGTGGGCTAGCAATAACTCGGTCATGTTCAACTATACAGCTACGGACACTAACCTTGCATACTGCGAACTTCGCGGCGATTTTGACGGTACGTACAAGACTAACCAGACCAATATAGCGCCAGTCTCAGGTGTGATGCAGAACTGGTCACTGATGGTCTTGAACGACGGCACGTACCACTGGTCTGTATGGTGTAACGATTCTTTCAGCAACGGTGCACCTGCGCTCTTTAACAACACTATCTTTATAGACACTATCTTGCCTGTTTTGGATTTTGACTCTGCGATGCTTTCGAACAACAGCCAGGTTGGCGTAACGTCATTATTCGTTAATGTTTCATACACAGAGACTAACCGTGCTAGCACGTTGCTTGACTGGAACGGTGCGAACCAGAGCATGACGTGTGGCACAGGCGGCTGTTATTTCAACAAGACAGGATTAGTAGACAGCGTGTATTACTACAAAGTTTTCATGGACGATTCTGTGGGTAATATGAACGTTACACAAAAAAGATACGTTACCATCGACACGACCTATCCAAATATAGCCTATTCAACACCTACCCAAGCGACCAATACTTACAGCAGCGTAAATTCATATTTTATCAATGTCTCATATATCGAGGTAAATCGTGCCGCTACCCTTCTCGGCTGGAACGGCGTGAACGAGACCATGACCTGTGGTACAGGTGGCTGTTACGTGAACAAGACCGGACTGGCCGATGCCGTTTATACTTACTACGCGTTCATGAACGATACTACGGCGCACGGGAACGTGACTGAAGTAAGGAACATCGTGATAGACACTACCCCGCCCGTGTTCTCAGGTTATGTTTATTCTCCGAGCGTAGTCTATAACAACTACACTTTAGAGTTAAACTTTACCCTGACCGAATCCAATGTTAATACTGTCTGGATTGAGACCAACGTATCCGGGTCGTGGTCTAACACTACCCTTGCTAACTTAAGCACCGTGTACTCGTTTGAGATTGGTATCGGTTTATTATCTGTTCATAAAAATATCACGTATCGGTACCACGCAAACGATTCTGCTGGTAATGAGAACCTATCTGACTGGTTAACAGTGTACGTGCAGAACAGAGCGCCAACGACACCGACCTTGGTTACTAGCAACGGTACAGGAACGTTGGTGTATTCCAAGGTCTTGAACTATACCAGTACCGACGCAGACGGTGATTCGCTGATGTATTACTTATGGCAGGGCAACGGGTCGTTCATCGGCAATTCCACGGTCGGTTTTAATTGGACGGGACTGGATTCAGAAGGCGTATATAATTGGAACGTGTTCGCATCGGATTACATGGGCAATTCTTCACGGACCGATAACCAAACAATGTTTGTTGATTTCACGGTGCCTGCAATTTTAGTGACAGAACCTGTCAACGAGTCCACTCTTGCGGTGTTATCCAATTCATTAATATACTCTGTTAGTGATACCATGAATCTTCAATATTGTTGGTATAATCTGGTGTATGCGTCAACCTTGGCATATGCAATCGGTAATACCACGCTAGCAGTGTGCAATGCCTCGACCACGTCAGTAACGTATGTGTTACCTCAGATGTCTGCAACATATCTATTACGGTTCTACGCAAACGATTCTGCTGGAAATGTCAACAGCACTTCGCGTCAGTTTTCGGCGTCTTCAGGTGCAGGCAATACCGGCGGTGCCGCCGCGCCTAGGATACTGAACTATACCACCTACGTGTACACGCCAGCCGTAAACATGACACAGCAGTACTGCGACAATGACGGGGTTTGCGATGCCGGGATAGAGGACGCGTTCTCGTGTTCGAAGGACTGTCCTGCCAATATCAGTAATCTATTGATGGTGCTGAAGACCGCGTGGTTCGCTAAGCTTGCGTTCCTATTCATCGTGGTCGGGTTCCTGGTCATGATACTGTCAGAGCAGAACAAGAACGGAAAAAGCAAGAACAAACTGTTTCGTGGGTTCGGAAGATGATTATACCAAAACCTTTTTATATAAGTTTAACTCTAAACATCAGAGGTGAAGTTGTCAAGTTATGAGAAAAATCGCTAAAGCAATCACACTACTTCTATCACTGGTATTTGTACTGGCCGTCGCAACACAGACAACACGAGCGGCGATTACTGACGGATTAATTGCAAGATTACCTTTAACTGCAGACAGTAATGATGTTGTTAGTAATAATAATTTTGCAAGTAAAGACACTGTTACCTATACTTCTTTAGGAGCAAACCTGTCTAATGGTTGGTTAAATTTTACACTAGGTCCTGTTTGGTTAAAATATTATCAGAATTTTACAATGTGTTTTCAAACCAATACTAGTGATAGTTCTGGTTTTATGTATTATGAGGCAGACTCTGGCGAAGATAATGGATTTTCTATTGATTATGGTAATAGTGGAGCGGGTATGGCAAGTTTTAATAATCATTTTATAGTTACATACTCTTCTGCGTCGGGTTTAATAGTTCCTAACAATCTATATAGTTGGTGTATTGTCAGAACAAATTCCTCTGCAATACCAACTAGTAATTGGAAGATGTATGTTAATAACACACTGATAATTAACCAAAATTCTAGTCTTCGTAGTGGTTCTCCGACGCTAGTTCAGATTGGGAGATACAGAAACACAGCAGATAGGATAACTGGTTACATAAAAGAATTTTGTGTATGGAACAGAAGTTTGGATTCTTCAGAAATTCCTACTTACAGCACTAGTGGTTGCGCTGCCGTTGACACTACCGTACCTGTGATAAACCTGATAGCGCCGTTTAACGCAACCAGCAACACTTCAACCACGTGGTCGTTATCGTGCAACGCAACGGACGAGACCGCACTTAATAACATCACGTTGTGGCACAATCTCGGCGGGACATTCGCACAGAATCTTACCAATACCACAACAGGCACTTTGAATAGTAGTACGTTTACTTTCACAAGTGTTAACACAGGCACGTACACGTGGGGCTGTAAAGCATGCGACAGCTCAAGTAACTGTGCCAGTTCGAGTTATAACTGGAGCTTCAACGTGAGCGCTGCGAACATAGCCCCGTCGTGGATTGTACCTGCGTCCGTGGTCTTGTTCAAGGACAATTTCACAGACACTAATGGCGTTGCATTACCAAATCATATCCCAGACACGGGTATCGGCTGGGTACAATTTTATAACGTTACATCCACGTATTTAAATATTGTAATTAACGAATTAAGAACCAACGGCATAGAGTATAATGGTGGTGTTGCATATTATACGAATGATACAATGACTACTGCTGATTACATTGTCTCTTTGAAATGGACTGCTAATGGTGGTACTGCACCCAATTATCCAATCGGCCTTATTGCAAGATATACTGATTCTGCGAATTATTACGGGTTAGACATTGACCCATGGGATGGTCTTCGTATTTATTCTAATATTGCTGGTAGTAAAACGTTATTAGCATCAATGAGTATTAACCTAAATCTGAACAGCAATATCTCTTTTAAATGTGTAGGTAGCAATCTCACGGCGCTAATAAACAATACGCCAGTGTTCTCAGTGATTGATGCTAATCTTGCTTCCGCAGGTCATGCGGGTATATTCTCTGGTAACTTGTTCCGTACTGTATATACCAATCGTCATTATTGGGATAATTATATAATAGATTCTGTAGTAGACCCTTCGGTACCGATACCTGGCAATAGCACGCCACGTAACGTCGCGCCGCCTAACCACTGGTACAACCTGAGCGCATATGCAACCGACGGCAACGGCGATATATTGACATTCAAGGTCCAGAGCCAGAACAATGTTACACTTATTAATTGCTCTATAGCGGACACGTGGTACATGAACTGTGCGCAACCCGGCAATAACCTAGTTGGTACTAACGCTATCACAATCAATGCTACTGACGGTATAAACTCAACAACAACTACTATAACTGTATCTGTCACATTTACTAATACTTATCCTGTCTGGTCAGCGATACCAGGCAATAGTACTTTAGAGGACACTACGCCTATGAATCATTGGTATAATCTTTCGTTGTACGCATCTGATGTAGACACAGACCAAACGCTCGCCTATTCCGTTCTGAACCAGACCAATAGTTCGCTGATTAATTGTTTCACAGCAGACACGTGGTATATGAACTGTTCGCAACCAGCAGGAAATCTGACAGGTTCTAATATAGTCACGGTCAATGCCACAGACGCTACCAACTCAGTCACTACCACAATCAATATCTCTGTGCTTGCGGTGAACGATTTGCCTGACGTCGACTTACTGATTCCTACGCAGGACGACCATACCAACCTGAACGGCAGTGCGGGTCGACCGCTGGATTTCTTGTACAATGTCACGGACATCGACACGGTTTCGGTGGACTGTGAAGTATGGATTAATGATACTAGCCTTTTCCTTGGCAGGGGCGTACAAACACTAACCACAGGCACAGTGCCCGCAGCGGGTAATATCTCGATGAACGTTAGTATCGTAGACGGCAACTATACATGGTTCGTGACGTGTAATGACGGCACTGGCAAACGCAACAGTACCCAGCGCCAGTTCTTTATCGACACCGTTGCGCCTAATTGGGTACTCGGTTCTAATCCTGCGGCTGATAACTCAAGTTGGGCGGACTGGTACTTCAGGATGGACCCCATAGTGTCTGATAACAATCTCTACCAGGCGTTGGTCAATATTACTAACTCGTCTGGGTATAGCATGTACCAGAACTTTACGAACGATATAGGCGTGACCACGTTAACGTTCGTTGACGTGGTGAACGTGAGCACGTGGCCTGTTGGCACGTACACTAACGAGTTATCTGCTAGTGACGACCACACTGCCAAGGCAATACCTGACTACAGTATAGGTGTTATCTATGATGATGGCATCAAGTCGGCATACGGCCAGAAACCAAGCCAAAACAAGCCAATCACTAATTTCAGTATTGATGCGTCAAAGTACAAAACCACGTTCTCGAACATGCAGTATACATTTTATCGCGATGCTGATTATGACATATTGCATTATCCTAACGGCTCAGTAGCCATCGGTTCTAGCACCATCTTGGTAGAATACTTACAGAGCAATAACTATAAAAGATTAGTCAACGCGCCAGAATCGATTGGATATTATCAGAACGGCAGCGCGTACGTTATGTGGCGGTATTACGACGATGGTTCGGGCACTAACTATACTCTCTCGTGCAAGGCAGTACCAGACAATCCGATTAAGTGCAGCGTTTCGTTGCGTGGCAATACCGACCGCATGTACCGCGTGACATGGCAGTTGGACAATATCGCAAAGACCAACAGTGTGAACAAGAAGAATAAGGTCACGTATGATGATATAGCATTTGACTATGACGATGTAGCGCAGATATTCGGTAACATTACAACAATAAACCACAGTACAAGTTCAAAGGGCAACGGCAAGAAGACTGAGTTTTATTTCGATATCGGTAACAGGAAAAGTTTCACGTTTGACCCAAGTATAGATATTGTAGTACCTCAGAACGTGCAGAAGATAATCTACCAGACAGGCACAAATATAAGCCTTGACTCTGCACAATCATTGAGCAACCTGACCACGTACAAGGCTACGGACAGGTACGTGTTCTCGTTCTATTCCGAGACGCCAAGAAGTGTGTGGTCGTTCCAGGTGGTCTCGAACGAGAAGATATATGACAGGACATCGCGGTACACTTATCCGTCGTACGTCACTGGTAAGAACTGGCTCGATTTCAATACCAACGGCTCTACGGTCAGTTACTCCTCGCTGAAAATCAATGACACAGTCTATAACGTAACCATCACTACTGTTGCTGCAGTGACTAACTTGACGTTCTACAGCCTCGGCGGTCTGAACGTGGCATCAGAGTATCATACGTTCTTGGTTGACCGGCTTTCCGTTGCAACCGTAAACATCAGTTCCAATGACCAACTGAACAACACGAACAGCAATATCACCTGTGCCTGGGGATATTCTGATTTTGACGCGAACGCACAGGCCAATAACGAGACCAAATGGTTCAAGAACGGTGCAGAACAGGCTGGCCTGAAGAATGTTACGTTACTGTATTCGAACTATACTACTAGATACGAGAACTGGTTATGCTCAGTCAGGACACACGACGGCTATAGTTGGGGCAACTGGTCGAACTCGAGTGTCATGAACATACTGAACGCGCCGCCGTACAAGCCGACGTTTGCAGTACCGTCTTCGCCAGCGAACCAGAGCAGGACCACAGGCAATTGGGTAGACCTGAGAGCGAACACGTGTACAGACCCAGAGGGGGACACGATGATATATGCATTCTTAGCAGATACCAATAACCCACCTACTACGTTAGGCGCTAATACGACTGACGTTGATTATCTGTTCGCACCAGTTGATGGCTCAATTTATTACTGGAAAGTGGTATGCAGCGACTGGAACGCGTCTACTACTTCAGACATCTGGACGTTCACTGAAAACACAGCGCCTATTGTAACGGTAATTAACATAAGTTCCAATGATGGTTTGAACAACACGAATAGCAATATCACATGTGCGTGGTCGTTCAATGACAGTAACGGCGATTCATATACGGGCAATACCACTGCATGGTACCGCAACGGTATACAACTGACTGGCGTAAATAATTTCACAGTATTACTTTCTAACTATACTGAGAGATGGAACAATATAACGTGCTCGGTTTCTGTGTATGACGGTTACGAGAACAGTGCGTTTTATAATACGACTATGCGGATAATCAACACGCCTTCGGTCATCTCGTATCTGAATATTTCTTCAGACGACGGCATGAACAATTCTGGTAGTAACCTGATAACCGCATACGGGTACACAGATTTGGAATCTGATTCAATATCACAAACGCAATCCAAATGGTACAAAGACACTTTGGAGCAATCCGATTTGAGGAACTATACTACGGTTTCAACTACCAGGACTACCAAGAACGAGACCTGGTTATATTCAGCGTCATTGTTCGACGGTTTCGACTGGTCGTTATGGGCGAACTCGTCTGGGTTGTACATACGCAACACACCACCTAATATAACTGTTTTGAACATCACGTTCGGTGTTCCAAGTACACAAGCAGGCAATATTACAGTACATTTCAATTTTGTGGACGTCGATAACGACACATGGTCCGGAAACAACGAGACGAAATGGTTCAATGGCAGTATCGAGCGCAATACGTCCAAAGAAATTTCGGAACTGAGGAACTATAGCACAGTGCCAGACGGGTATGGCAAGCATGACCAGATTTGGTATGCGAGCGTCAGGGTATATGACAGTACAGACTGGTCGTTGTGGTATAACACTTCAGACTATTACTATGGTCCGATACCTCTACTTGAGAGCGTCAATATTTCGTCCAATGACCAGAACAAAACGTCCGGCAATATCAAGGTCGGGTACTCGTATAATAATACTGACCCTGTTGTCGTGACTGTGAACTGGTTCAGGAACGAGGTCAGCAACGGCACCCACGCAAACGCGACGCTGATACTCGCTCCAAATCTAGCTGAGGGCGAGACCTGGAAAGCGAGCGTAATGGTGGCCGATGCTTATATGAATTCAATATGGCGAAATACGTCGTCATTGTTAGTGATACAAGATAATCCACAGGTTTGGTTCAGTACCGCTAATAACTCTCTCGGCGTGACGTTCACGTATTACACGTTCCAGTACTACACCAACGACAGCAGCGCCATGAAGAACTGTACACTGTATTATAACAGTACTATGTCTAACTCTACGACCAGTGTGGTCCGCGGACTGAATTATGCGCGCTTGTACATGGGCAAGCAAAGCAATTACAGCATGCAACTGAACTGTACTGACAAGTTCGGTAATGCCAATGGCACGCGTATCCTGTTCAGGACAGAGGTAGCGTCACCATCTGGCGGTGGTGGCGGTGGTCCGAACGACCCAGCAATGGACTCTACGCAGCCGTCGTTGTCAAACTCGCGCGGCGGTACTGCCGAGTACTTCATAGTCGGGCAGAGCACGCTGTTCAAAGAACTGGTCAAGGAAGACAAGATACTGGTGCCCGTGGCAGGCGAGACGCATACCCTCTCTATCCGTGATATCAATCCTGTTGCACAGTCGGTCATGTTCGAGATACAGTCAGACCCGATAAATGTCACGCTCTGGAAAGGCCAGGAAGTGTACTTTGATGTTGACAATAGCGGCAGTGACGATTTCTCGATTACTGTGCTATCGCTGACAAACACTACCACGAATGTAATGGTCAAGCAGGTAGTGCCGATACAGAGCAGTACTGTGATAGTGTTCATGGAAACGTACAAGAAACAATTGCTAATCGGCGCAATCGTGGTTCTGTGTTATCTGTACCTGTTCCGGAAAAAACGTAGTAGGATGTCTAATTATGGCTAAGCAAAAAGAGGTTGTGGTTCCGGGATACACTAGAGACGGCAAACGCGTCAAGGGTTTCACGCGGAAGTATATTTCATCGTCACGGAAGCGAAAAGTGATTAAAACATTATACAGATTAGATACAATCATAGACCCGAAGACCGGCAGGATATATGGTACTAAACGCGTAAAACTCAAGAATCAAAAGGTTTAAATACAAGGTAACATATAATATTTATACAATTAGTAGTAGCGCGTAACGGGCGCTTTAGTCACGTGTTACGGAGAGCCAGACTCCGAGGCGAACATAAAACTGGTAACAAAACAGAACGTATCTTGTAAGGATTTCTATAGTTTTAATTCTACAATGGAGGTGAATGAACCAGCTCGCTAAATAAAATCATGTTCTTTAATTCAGATATAAATCTATAAGGAGGTAACAAAAATGAAAAATCAAAACATATTAATTTTGGTTGCGATTGTGGTTGTGGTTGGTTATTTTGTTATGCAAGCCAACAACATCCCAAGAGCAGCCGCAGGAGATTCAGTAGATAGGGCTATAAGCAAAAAAGTAAATCTATTAAAAAGTGAAACTATTAGTTTTACATACACCTATACAGGTAGTGAAGGTATGTGGGCAGTTGATGAGGTAATGCCAACAGGTTGGACCTATGTATCAGTAACACCGTCTACTGGTATGTCACTCACTATATTTACTACCCAAGATGGCTTCCCTGCATATAGGTTCACGTCACTAGGAGCAACTAAAACTGTTGTGGTTTCTATCAGAGCGTCATCTACCCCTGGTACAGTACAATTTGCAAGGGGCGCATATTATTCGCCAGGATTTACTGTAGTGAAACCTCTCCCAACAGAAAGTGTTAACATCTTATCTTGTACGCCAAAAACAGGAATAGATACCAGTTCAAACTGTATCATCGAAGCAAGTGAATGGACTGCATGGATACCTAAATGGCTTGATGGCAGAGAAGGAAACCCGCAGCTGGTAGAATATGGTAATATATATTGGTTAACCAATGCATGCGGTAGCCCAGGATGTTACGTATAAAAATATATAGGTGAGACTAATGAAAAAACTTTTATTTTTTATTTTTATAATCTTGTCATTGTTTTTACCATCTGTGCTAGCGGGAACTATGACAAGAACACTATCTAAATCTGTAGTTGCGCCTAATGAAGTATTCCAATTAATCTATGACTCGCCTACACGAACACCGTCATATTGGACTTTTGATGAGGGCATGCCTATAGGATTTACGCCTACTGATAAAAGTTTGTATTATGTTTGCAGCGATAACTGGGGTGATAGCAAATATCAATTAACATGTAGGATACGCAGCCAGAGCGGAGCGTTGCCGTATAGTGTTAGCATCAAAGCGAGTTCAGTACCGGGTGTTTATAAATTTTCAGAAGGCAATACTGCATTATGGATTGACCAGAATGATAATCCACTCGGAACACTTCAGCACGGCGAATCGTTACAAATCACTGTGCAATCTGCTGGAACAGTGCCACCGTCAACAGAATCAAAGAGCGGAGATTCGTCTAGCATGGTACTTATTATCGGTGGTGGGGTTATGCTATTTATGATGATGTTTGCGATGTCAGGTCGTAAAAGAGGATAATCAAAAAGAAGAACATACTGGTTACCAAGGTCACGTAACACGGAAGGCAAGCCAAGACTTACGCAACCAAGGTGAACAAGTCGTGAATTTGAAAAAGATTAAACTGAAGCATCTGATAGTCGTTGGAATATTGTTCTACTTATTTTATGTATATTCACCTGTTAATAAACGCCAGTATTCAGCAGCAGACCTTGCTTTGTTCACTTCAGCAACCAATCTGCTTACTAACGGCAACATGGACGTGTTCTGTGTCAAGAACGCAGACGGAAAGTCCTATACCGATGACGGTACGAACAGACAATGCTCGTTTTCATATGATTATTGTGACTCGAGACAAATTACTTCGTGCATGGTCATGCAGCCGTACGGGTGGAACAATTACGGCTGCGGCATGTACAAATATTACGGTACTGAGACACCGCTTGTTGGTAATTCAATGATGCTAATTAAGAAAGAGACACATGATGACTGGTATGGGTTTCAGATAAGCAATATTCCTGTCACTTCGGGCATCAATTATAAAGCAATGGTTATGGCGAAGCGATTATTAAAATCAGGCGATTCCCGAGATTGTTTATTTCGAATATTATATTATACTTCTAGTGATGCAGAATTACCAACCTCAAATTTAAATACAGTATCCAATCTTGGCGCTGGCAACGGTCAATGGGAAAAGATTGTGGCTGTGGCAGTTGCGCCGACGGGTGCAGTAAAATCTAAGATAGATATTCAGTGTTCAGAACCAGGAGATTATCAATATCTCGTAGATGGTCAGTATTTTGGCAAGAATTGTCAGTCAGGCGAAATCCAGTCCTGCAGTAGCAATATCGGTGAATGTCGTGTCGGTCAACAGACGTGCAATGCTAACGGTGTATGGGGTGCGTGCACAGGCATAGTACCTGTCAAAGAGGTTTGTTTCAATAACAAAGACGACGATTGTGACGGTTCTACGGATGAAAATTGTGACCTGTATCAAGATTATACCTTACAGCAATGGAAGGATAAATTCAATGCTATTGATTCAGCAATGCATAACGGTCAGGGCTCGAGCGATGTTGTAGACGACACGACGTACTGGGCATGGGATAATACACCTATAGTTGAATCTTACCTCGATATGTATTTTGTCACAAAAGACAATTATTACTTAACTAAAATCGTGACAAACCTTGATAAAATAAAAAGTTATGCCAGGGACACCAATGGTGACGGAAAACTAGAATTCTCTCACGGTAGTTCACCCATAGACCCTATCTTGGAATATAGCAGAATCTTGTTGCCATATGTCAAGTTTGCATACACTGTCAGGCGCGATAAATTGACACAGTATTATTCCAAAGCAGACGAATATGTGAACTTTGTCGTGAACAATTTTCTGGCCGAATATGATAGGCGCTGGGTCGAGTGCGGCAGTGCAGGCGCGTGGCTGGAAGGGACGACTCTCGGCCAGAGATATTCCGCACCGAATAACCGTGCATCGTATATCGGGAGAATATACACTTACCTTTATCTGATGACAGGTAATCAAGCGTATAAAGCCAAAGTCGAGAGATTCGCAACTAAATATAAATCTTCTTTTATAACCAAGACTGATGGCCCTACTAGTGCCCCGTATTACACTTGGCATTATCACGACAAGACTTATTGCAAGACGTATGTTACTGATGCAAACGGTATAACGACAATTGACCGCCAGTGTTCTCAAGCATGCAGTTACGAAGAAAAAGACTGGTGTGCTGTGCCAGTGTCCAACCAATGGATGTGCAGCGGCCCTGCAGAGGCTGCGTACACAGGCTATGAGTTGATGTTCATCCTAGACGCGTACCGTGCAGGTATTGCGTTCACGGCAACGGATATAGAATATCTGAAGAACTCACTCAAGGAAGGCATGATAGTGACTAATGCAGAGGTTAGCACGAACAAGATAGCGATTCCGGTGCTGAACCAATACATAGGCGTGTCTCCACCGTCAAAGGAATTGAACGTTTTTTCAAGGACAGTGGAATTCCCGCACTGGCCAGTAATCATCAATTATGACCCTTCTATGAAACAAACTTTTTTTATACCTGTGATAAAATATCTAGTGACCAGCACAATGACCCCTAACCCGGTAGACTCTGGCGAAGGCTTGTACAGGACACATCCTTTTGACTGCGTGAACGATTTGCGTGGAACGTTTGGTATGATTTGTGCAGGTCATACTGGCGATACTCCAGACAGGTCAACTCCTGCGTACCTAATGTCAAAGATATCTTCGTACCTGAATCCGATACCGAGCGACCCATTAACATTAGTAAGTGGTCCACAATGCACAGTTAAATCAGGGATAGATACTAGTTCAAATTGCGTTATTGAATTTAGCGAATGGACAGCATGGATACCTAAATGGCTTGATGGCAGAGAAGGGAATCCCCAATTGGTAGAATATGGTAACGTATATTGGCAAATAAATACTGCGTGCGGTCATGTGCCGGGGTGTTATACATGACAAAACTAAAAACAGAGTATTGGATAATTATTGCGGCGATTGTAATATTCCTTTTTTACAGAAGCAATACTGCACGCCAGGAATCGTACGGTACGTCAGGACCATTCCCAAACGGAGACATGTCTACATGGACTACAAGTTCACCTATACTGCCAGATGGCTGGTCTGCGGTCGGTAGCAGTATAGGCACAGCATGGAAAGACCTTACGCCAGAAACGACCATAGTCAAGGAAGGAACAAAGAGCACAAAGTTCCTGAACAAAGGCTATGACGGTACAACTAATACACCGTGCGATAACGGCTGTTCATGGGAATCACCTAAAGTACCAGTCAACCCGTCAGCAACGGTCAAGTTTACGTTCTCGTTTTATCCTGGAACATTTACCAGGTATGACTATTCAGGCGAAGGGATACAGTTTAAAATGGTGTTCTATGATGCAAATAACGCGTTCATTTCCGAGGTTACTTCTCCGACCCTGCGCGGCGAGGACAGTTTCCCGCCTGCTGCGGCTATACAGTGGCAGGACTTTTACATGACAAATCCAACGCCAGCAAACGCAGCGTTCGCTACATTGAAGATATCTATACCAACCAAGTCAACATCTAAGTTTACAACCACGTTTTACATTGATAATTTGTTAGTGGAACCCGTAATTGGTACTGGTCCATGTACGTCTGTGTGGTCATGTACTCCATGGTCAGATGCTGCGAACTCGTGCGGGACAAGGACATGCACTGACACCAATGCCTGCGCAACGCCTACTAACAAGCCACTGGAATCACAAGCCTGTGGTGGCGGCGGTGGAGGCACGTGCAGTGCGTATATTTACATTTTACAGAATGGACAAACTATAAGTGTCCCTAAATAAACAACTAAACAAGGAGCGTGATAAAAATGGGATTAAGCGATTTGCCGTTTTGGATACAGGCGATATTTATGGCACTGTTCGTGCTATTGTTTGACCGGGTGTTTCGTCTAGGGATAACCGCGGTACTGACACAGTACTTATTCGTGGGCGGGATTGTGCTGTTTTTCGTGATGGTGATACTAATCACAGGCGGCATGGAACTGTTCCACAAGCTAGGGTTACTGTCAACGACCGGGTCAGGTATGAGGACGAGTTATAGATTTAAAAAAAGGTAATAACAATGAAAAAGGAACATAATAAATTGTTGTTGGTAATAGGTGCGGTTGTGCTATTGTTTTTCTTAGCCAAGAGCGGTAATCTACTCACAGGCGCTAGCAAACAGGCAATAGCACCGGGTGCGATAGTGACTAGAGACATTACTGTTACAACACCATCCGCACCAGTTACTGTTGATTTAGTTATTACAGGCGGCACTGATAAATATGGTGGTATCATCACAGAGACATTACCAGACGGATTTACTTATACCACGCCAGTTAAAACAGGGTTTGGTCTAGGTTCTATTAATAGCAGATACGAATCTAGTAACCGTAATTTAGATATAGAATTCCAGGTAAATAATGGTATCGCTTCGCCAAAGGTTACATATACATTAACCCAAACAATACCGTACGCAGGAACGTATCCATTGACTGGAACGCATACATTCGGAACAACAGCACTCAGTTCTGTAGTTACGGCTGGCGAAACAAGTTTTACCACATGCACGCCTGATTGTATACGACCGCTTGATGATTTATGTATCCAATCTACAGACGATGGTTGTGGCGGCCAATGTCCGTGGGTTGTAAAAAAGAAGTATGACTCCAAAGCAGATACAAACTGTGATGATGCAGTTTCTGATTCAGAGATCGGAGAAGCTGCACTGAAATGGATTGCATTTACTGCACCGTTTAATGACAATCTTGAAATGGTAAAGGCTATAAGTGCGTGGAGTGATAGTCCATGAAACCAATACTTTTTGTTTTGGTTTTTTTAATGTTCTCTATGGGTGTCTCTGCAGTTACAGTGACCCGTCAAATTACTGGAGACGAGGTAACGCTCACGATTACTAACCTAGATAACCAGCGCTTTTCAGGCAATTTTCATGAGACGTTACCAACCAATTACGAACCGATAGAAATCGTAGATGCAGATACAGATTTAGGCTCAGGGCTGTATGGTGTGAAAAACAATGACGTTACACACCTATTAAATCTCTTTATCCTGTCGACAAAAAGCCCAGCCAAGATAACGTATCGTGTTTCTGGTTCAGGTCTCGGAACAGTTTCAGGCACTTATACGCGTGTTGGAGATACAGTAATAACCGCTACAACAACAGGCGATTCTGGTCTGAACGTTGGATGCACTTATGCAACCGTGTGCAGCGAGTTAGACTCGTGCGGAGCAAGGCCGAGAGACACTGACGGAACCAGTTGTGATACAAGCAAGAAATGCGTGTCTGGAACGTGCACTACAGTGTCTCAAGCAGAATGCACTCAGGCTAGTGACTGTGATGATAGTAACACCTGCACAGCGGATGTATGTTCTACTGAGAACACGTGCACACACACCAATACTTGTAGCAGTACAACAGCAGAAACACCAAGGGACAACAACACTATGATAATAGTAGTCATCGGAGGCCTATTCTTATTCATGATGATGTTCACGATGGGAAGGAAATAATGAAACAGTACAAGTTCGAGTTATGGCATTTGATTGTACTAGGCTTGCTCGTATTTATACTTTACAAAAATAATGGAACATTGATGGGTATTGTATCTATAGGACAACCAATACCTTTAAAAATTCAATCTGTAGAAAATATTGAATTTAGCCCAGATTTCTTTTCTGGGACAGGATATATGTTTTTATATCTAAATGGCGATATGACTACATTGGGACGTTATTCTACGCAAACAGGTCTTAGCAGATTCTCTCAGGTTTCTACACCATTACCTTTCTCAATAATGGCTTCTTCTTATAAAAAAATTACCTCTTCAACAGGAATCATAACTCTATATTATGATAATGGAAACACTATTAATTTATATCCCCCTCGAATTGGCACATCTAGTTCATCCGGAACTAATCTAATATATTTTTCAATAGATGGTTGGAGCTATTACGATTCTGGATTAACACGATTAGCCCGTGCTGCTCCAGCGTTGCCATGCTCAGAATCGTGGTCATGCACTGACTGGAGCGCGTGTGCAAATAATCAGCAGACAAGGACGTGTACAGATGCTAACAACTGCGGTACTACTACCACCAACCCAGCAATCACACAATCATGCTCATGTACGCCTAACTGGCAGTGTAGTTCATGGTCTGATACTACAAACGAATGCGGTACTCGTTTGTGTACAGATGCTAATCTATGTGGTGTTGATACAAACAAGCCAACAACGAGCCAAGCGTGTGCGTGTGTTCCATCGTGGCAATGCAGCCAGTGGAATGCGTGTGTGAATAGTCAACAGACTAGAACATGCGATGACCCAATCGGGTGCAATACTAACCAACCTCCGCTTTCACAAACGTGTACCGGTGGGTGCATAACTGATGCAGTCTTGAACGAGAAGATAATTCTGTGGATTTATTTTCAACTGACAAACTCACAGCTACTAGATTATATTACTCAATGGAGCGAATGTTAATATAAACTAAACGAGGTAAAAGAGAATGGACAAAAACAAGCAAAAATGGTTAATAATAGGTATTGGTTTAATTGCACTATTTTATTTTATGAGCCAGCAACAGACTGTTAGTAAGGAAGCAAGTGCAATTTGTAAGGACACCGACGGTGGAAATACTCCAAACACATACGGTATCGTAACAACATTTAATGGTAAGTACGCTGATAAATGTATTGGTACTGCGCGATTAACAGAGTACTTTTGTAAACCAGGAGTATGGACAAATAATTACAATCAAATAGGTAGTCAGACTTATGACTGTACATGTTCAAATGGCGCGTGCAAACAAACGTCTCCACCCAAACAAACAACATGCAGCGACGGTACAAAGATAGGCGAGTGTTCTATTAAACAATCAGGTTACAGATGTACGCAACCAATATGTATTACAACTCCTTGTAATTCGTTCTTAGTAAAAGATGCAACGTGTTCCATTCCAACCATTCAAGTTATGCCAACATGCATATGTCCGTATGGTTACAACTATATCAATGGAGTGTGTGTATAAATATGATGCTACAATACAACCGAATCGGGTTGTTATCTTTTTATTTTTGTTTGTGAAATGAAGTGAAACAAATGGCACGGTTCAGGCGGTCAAAGACAAACCAAGCGTTTTTTGCAGACATACCTATGAACGAGTCGCATATGAAATACAAAGTACAAGCACTGACTGAAGATGAGGAGGATGAGGAGATGATAATACAATGAATATACAACTCGAGAAGAGAGAGATTAAGTACGCAATCTATGGCGCAGCCATGATTCTACTTTGGTTTTTATACGTACGTCCGATAATTGCAACGTCGTTACAAACAGTACCGCCAGTGATAGCGACCATCCTTTTCCAGGTAGGTCTGCTTGCAGGATTGCTGTTCCTGAGCACGTTCCTGAACGGTCATCAGTTTCATATCAGGTTCAGTTTGATAACTTTCATGGTTGTTTTGGGCATAGGTATATTAACACCGCCGTATCTAGTAACACAGACAGGCAGTATCCATAAAGAAGTAGACTTGTGGTACTTGTCTGCGGACGCAGCGTTTGCTGACATGTGGGGTCATTATGTGCCTGCCAGCATGATTTGGAATTTCACATACATCGTCACGCCAATACTGCTGATGATTGTGATTCCAGTACTACTCACAGACTCAGGTACTATCAAGAAGATATTACAGTCATAATGGTCAAGAAAAAGATTGAATGGTGGATGCTGGTTATTGCGTTAGCGGTAGCATTCCTGCTGGCTAAGAATACAACGTATCTAGGCGCAGTAGTGCGTTTCCCAGTATGCAATATCGCGTTAACCAATACAGAGCCGGCGACTGTACTGCAGTATCATAACGAGTTAATAAAATGGCCATCACCGTTTAAGACTTACTTATTATCTAATGGTGTGACAATATCATATTTAAATACCGGCGGTCAAAACTTAATCCTTGATATGTCCGATAAAACTACATTTACTTCTTTTGCAGATAATTCCTGTTTAAATTCGACGTATTTTTCTTGTAAACCTATGCTCACAGATGCGCTTAAATGCAACGAAGGCTACAAGGTTCCGTTGACTATTGTTGCAAACTTCAGTTACTATTATTTCTATAACTCAAATCAATACGTTCATTTCTGTTCTGCGGATGATAAGTTCTATATAGTCATGCAAGACCAGGAAGTCATAGACAATTATTTCCGGACGTTTTACGGCTGCGAGCCGCCGTTCAATCTCTTTGGTAAACAAAATATCATGGTTATGGTTGCGATAGGCTTAACGGTTATGGCAGGGTTAGGTTACTATTTACACAAGCGAGGCGTATTTTAACTGGAGAGGAGTTGATGAACAATGATAAAACTATTCGGTATAAGCATTAGGCCAGAGATTGACCAGCCAATATATTGGTTGCATCTATTAGGAATCGCTTTAATAGTAGAATTCCTACTCAATCAGTTTGTGACACCGATGCAGATTACGTTGCAGACTACTCTTATCTCAACGTTAATTATCGGAATCTCAGATATTATTATGCATACAATATTAAAACTGTATTAATCTATTATGGCAAGGAAACGCTGGAAGGTAAAACGTATGTATCGTCGTGCCGGTAAATGGATTAGGCAGCACGCTCAGCGTTATCTCAAGTCTAAACCGAAAAAGAGACAGGTAAGAATGAACCACGAACAAATAACAGAACAGGCAAAGCAGAAAGATAATAAAGGTTATTCTGAGTTTAAGAGTTACAGATGTAATAAATGTTTAGAATCATTTAATACTAAATCCAACTATTGTCCTTATTGCGGCGAGGATTGGGTAGATAAAGAGACCGTTGCTAGCAAGTACGAGAACCCGTTAGGCATGGAGTCTACCAAGGAAGACGAAGAGAAAGCGAAAGTGAAACACTGGTTTGGCGCACCGGTGTTTAATGGGTTTACATGGGGTAAGAAATGAAGACGTGGATTAAGAAGCACATCTACAAGCGCAAAGGTAGGATAGTACATTCTCATAGTCAGCGCTACCTAAATAAAAAAGAGAAGAGCGTTATCGGCAAGCAGAAGCGTGCCAAGGGGTTGAGGTTTGAGTTCAAGATATTAAACAAGATAAAGAAGCAGTATCCTGATACCTCGTTCAGGTCTGCGGGCTCGCATTCACTCATCGACGTGCTGGTAAGAGAGCCAGATAAATATAGAATCATCGTTGCCAGGACTAAAGGATATATCACTCCGAAGGAAAAGGAAGAGTTAAAAGTATTCGACAAGCCGTACGAGCAGGTCGAGTTATGGTCACGGTCATCGCCAAAGACTATAAAGAAAGAATACTTGAAACGAGCAGGTGAAAAACGTTTTGTTAAAATGGTCGAGGTCAAGGAACGTAATAATCAAGGTTATTTTGATTTGAGGTGATATTGATGAACAAGCATAAGAACAAAGTAAGCAAGCGAAGACGAGGCTATTCATTCTTTAGCAGGTTAGTAAACAAGAAAGTGATAGTTCCAGAACACGTGCAGACATACTGGAAGACTTCCAAGGGCAGTTTCATCTCGCCGCAGAAGAGACAAGTGTTCAAGTTCCTAGACCAGCAGCCGTACGAGGTAGGCGGCAACCTAGACTTCCATCCAAAGAAAGGCCTTGAGCAGATGACCATGAACTTTGGTGACGGTTACATGGCTGAGTGGGAGGTTGACCCGGACTTTGAGGCCACGTTCCATACGCATCCGTGGACTAAGAACAAATGGGAGAATTATATTAATCACTTACCTTCAGAAGAAGACACGAAGAATTTCTTGGACTTTGACAACGAGCAGATGACACTATTATCTCACGGCGGTAACTTAACTTTAATGGTCAAGACAAAACGGTTCAATGATTTAAAGAATTCAATGTCCAAACAGCAATTAGGTAAAGAGATAGACAAACTGCATAAAGAGTTGGAGATTGAGGTTGCAGACGGTATGGCGAAGAAGCACACCGTTGCCAGTACTGTCAAGGACGTAAGCGCACTATTCGACAGGCTTGGCGTTAAACTTATTTTTGTACCGAAAGAAACCAAAGGCAAGATAAACATACCTATCTCTGTAGTTGAGAAAGCAAAGCCTAGAAAAGCGGGCATGAATCCACCCATGTTAATTAATCAACCTTTAAAATACGACGAATTAACGTCTGACCAGATTGAAATGATAAAGCGCACGTTACCTGAAGCAAGAAAAGAATCTGCGATACAGGACAAGATGAACATATCTAAGTTCCTAGGAAAGAACGTGTTTATCTCATCGTCTATGATAAGAAAGAAACCCGTTCGTTCTAAGGTAGCGTCACAGAACAAATTAGTATCAAATGCAATTGAAGATACAAAAGAGATAATCCATTCATTAGAATCCGCAGGCAAGAGAGAAGACGCAAGCAAAGTAAGAGAACAATTTTACAAAGATTATCAGATTAATCTATAAGGAGGAAACCAAATGTTAAAATATATCTTAATCGGCGTGGCAATACTGCTTATCTATGCACAGGTAGACAAGACTAACTCTAACACGTTCATTGTTATGGCTAGGGATATCGGCACTAAATTGATTGACATCGTTAAAGGGCTTATATCCCCAAGCAAGTCTACTACAGGTACCAATACCCCGTCAACTCCGATACATTCTGACGGTGTAACTATAGGTAACAAGACCGTGCTCGGGCCGGTGTATCAGCCCGTCTCGTGCATGAACGATTTGGAGTGCCAGGGATGGTACAAATGCTCTGGCTGCTCGTGCGATACTTCAAACGGCAAGTGTTGGTACTATACTAAAGCGAGTGGGTGAGAACAATGGTAAAACCATACAAGCGAAAAGGTAAGCGTGTCAAAGGATATAATAAAACAATGGATTTCAAGACAACGTCTGGTTACAAAAAATGGTTAGCTTATGGTCACATACACGGTGTGTTCAAGAAGGTGCCTGGGTATACGCGAGTTAAGATAAGAGGCAAGGTACACAAAGTACAGCATTAACTACTTGTTAGTAACTCTAAAACTTTATATATAACTCTATTTTCAATAGTTCTATGGTTACAATCTTACATATTGCGTTGATAGAAGGTATAGTTATCCTTATCTTACTCTATCTCTCCAAATATCTTTACGAAAGATACGATACTCTCAAGTTCCAGAAGCAGAGCCAGTCGGTTAAATATGGTAAGACCATGGAACAGTTCTTGCCGTTTGCAAACAACTATCCTTACGACCATTCATTGTTCAGATTTCTAGGTTCGCCTATAGACGGCGTACAGTTCACAGAAGACAAGGTAATCTTTGTTGAGTTCAAGACTAATACTTCACAATTGAATGAGAGACAAAAGCGTATAAAGTACTTAATAGAGAACCGAGAAGTGAAGTGGGAAGAGATAAGGGTATAGCACTGGACATTCGCACGCAAGGTTTATAAATAACATCAACAACTTAATCATGGGGTATCAATATGGAATTAGTGGACTTACCTAAACCAATAGTCTCAGCAATCAATAAGCAAGGATGCTTGTTCTGTCAAGAGAAGGATAAGGAGATAGTAAGATTGAAACAGGAACTGGAATTACTTAAGGAGGTCGAATCTCCGCAGAAGAGTAAGAGCACAACCAGCATAGAAAAACTAGGCGATACTGAGTGGAAGATTATAACCTATTCTAGGCCGGACAGAACTTCAGAACCGGTCCCGCAGATTGTGATAATACCTCAAAAGAACGTTACAGTCATGTGGAGTATAATAAAGCAGAAACTTACAGACGGGTACTGCGACATACATGATTTAAAGACACCAATCGAGGGTACCAAATATAGCACTGATTACAATGAGGTCGTGCCGTATCTAATCAAATATTATGAGGTAATGGAAAATTTAAATCTAAGGATAGGCAAGCCTAATTCGTTGCGAGTCCTTGGTAAGTATTATTTTACTCATTTTAGGATGCCGTTGTTGGTCCTTCAGCATTTGAATTATGTTTATTATCCTAAAAAGATATACAGGTTGAAACTATGAACATACTAGACACTATACGTTTAAAGATATCACTGGCACTGTTTCCAGGCACTGAAGAACGAGCATTGACCAAGAAGGAGTTTGATTCTCTACTAGGCAACATCAAGCACTCATACGAGGCAGTTGAATTGTTCAAGCGGTACATGGGTCTGTTCAATATACCTGTGCTAGAATCGGTCCAGATTGACCGTGGCGATTGGCATTTCTACATCGTCAAGATACCCGACAAGACATTCATAATCACGTTCAAGCGGTATTTCCTGTACGCGTTCGATAAGATGTTTAACCTGCATACGGGCTCGGAAGGCACAGGCTTGAACTCTAAGTTGCTGGAATACGCAACCCAAAACAATATAACAGAGTCTATAATCATTAGGCCTAACGGCGAGATGTATCTATTGAACATACGTTCCCTGCTAGATTACTCGAACGAGCACGGGACCATACGCAAAGAAAAAGACAGTTACGAGTTTCATTGTCCAGTGAGTATACTTAAAAAGATATTGGTCATCACAGAAGACAACGAAATCAATCAGCAAATAAAAAAAACAATGGGTGGTTTATGATGGGATTGCAAGGAGTTCTTTGCCCAATATTGGAACCGAAGAATTACATAAATTCAGATAAGACTGGTAAACGAATCAGTTACAGTAAGGTCTCTTCTTATAAGTGCGGCAAGTGTAGCAGAGGTGACGAGTGTGGATTCCCTAAACTACTCAGAAATAAGTTCCTGTTTCCGTCGTTCGCGCATACTTCAGACCCGCCACAGATATCTGTTACATCGTTAACATGCTGTCCTAGAAAGGCATATCTTAAATTATTAACAGATTACTATATGGATATTTCAGGATACTTAAATACTAGATTAGGTTCGGCTATACATAAGGAACTGGAATCTGCATCGGACAAATCAGAAGTGTACACAGAATGGATAACACCTAATGGAAACAAATGTACAGCATATATTGATGCTATTAATATAGAAAATAGGGAACTGATAGATATTAAAACTACTGCTTACGGTGGTTACAAGAAGAACGGAACATCTTCTTTGAACTATGAAGTACAAATCCAATGCTATGCTACCATGTTAAAGCGTAGGTTTGGTGTTTTCATAGAGAAACTTACCCTACTTTACATTGGTTTAGGGGATAAGATATGTTACTCCGCTAATGTAGAGATAAAAGATGCTACAGAATTCATTAATAAACGCACAGATATACTAGCGGAGGCCATGAAAACTAAGAAATTACCGGCCGCTGAACCGCTTGAGGATTGGGAATGCGGATATTGTTACTGGAACTTGCCATGTCATATGCCTGGAGCCGAAACTTTACTTCTAAATTACTAAAATAGTAATATATAAACCTTTCCTTTTCGTTTCTTTTCTTCTTCCTTCCGACGTACC
>ERZ1292623.102-Hain-H51-01um-R1-102-length-92685-cov-12_pt1 | contig 92685 bp, 110 predicted proteins | sample MGYA00564398_ERZ1292623 | MGnify/ENA primary metagenome ERZ1292623 (study PRJEB36523, sample SAMEA6512633) | groundwater metagenome | collected 2019-01-07 | study: AquaDiva: Metagenomics assemblies of 32 groundwater samples
CAGCTTTATCCAGGGTAAGCTCATTGATGAAGGCTCCAAAGCCGAGGGAGTTACTTGCTACGGTGCTTGAGCCGGCATCTGCGGCACAATCCCAGTCATTTGAACCTGTTTTTTTGAGGATCTGTCCATCGGAACAAAGATCTCCATCAGGCATGATCTCACCATAGAATGCGAGGTTGCCGTCAAAAGTGGCGCTGGCATCAATCTCAAGATCTCCATTGATGAGGAGATCGTTGGAAGAAGAGATGTAGTTGCTATGGGTGGTGGGAGAGGTACCGAACCTACTGTAAGTGGCAGAGGCGTAGCCACCTACTTGGAGGGTATTGCCAGCTAAGAGGTATGAAGCAGAGGCGGTGCCTTGGACTTCGAGGACGGTAGAGGGAGTGGCACCAATGCCGATGAAGTAGTTGGAGGCGCTTCGGTTGATGGTGAGGTTGGCATCCAGTGTGGCAGAGTTTACGAATTCATCGAAGTCCAGAGAGTTGGAAGTAACTCCAACTCCTCCGGAGGTCTGATCGGTGCCACAGCTGAAATTTCCTGAAGATGCATCCCAGAGAAGTTTGCTGGAACCAGCGGTGTCACAATCTGAAAGACCGGAACCATAGGTAGCGGAAGAGGATGCGTAGCCGGCCACCTCAAGATCACCTGCAACGGAAAGTCCTGAACCCATGGAAACGGCACCACCAAGGGTTACTGCACCGGTGCCGCTTTGCGTGATGGTTCCGGTGATATCGAGATTGTGGCCGGAAAGGTAGTAGGTAGCGAAAACGGTGGGGTTGGAGTTTTTGTTATCATTGCTCTTGATGCGTGGATAGGAATCAAGGGGAAGGGTTTGCGATATGTTGATGGTGGGGGTTCTGTTTTGCAATTCATCAATCTGCTGCTGGAGGAAAGAAAAGCGCTGTTCCCAGAAGGAAGGGATGGTAAAGATGGGAGAAGGGAGAGGGGTGGCGGGGAGGGTTTGCACATAAACATGAGAAGGCTCCGCCACAACCGGCGAATGAGAGATCACGGCGACAGATGGCGAAGGAGACAATTCCTCACGAACAGAGTTTTCATACGTAACGGAAGGCGTCTTGCTCCGAAAGGTAACAAAATCGCCAACCAATGCAAATCCGAAACCAGAAAGTAGCAATAATAAAAGCCCCAGAGGCAGGAGTCTTACCGCACGATCTTTTTTTGAACGTGTAGTAACACTTCCACCACTGGGGCGATCCGCCTTCGCTAATGCCGCGGCGGATAGGTCGGCGCTCTGGGAAAGAGCTTTTGAAAGAACTGTTAAGGATTTTGAGACAGAAGCCCGGAGAGCCTTCTTCTCCTCAACCGTATTCCGATACGAGACGAGTGATGCACGCGACACGAGCCATCGTTTATCATCCTTCCTCCCGCGAACTTTTCCTTGACGGAGTAAGAGGCCAATATGATCCGGATCATAATTGAACTCATTCGCGAGAAGTGACGTAGAGACAAAGTCATTGTCAATCGATACGTCGCCAGGAGAGGCTACAAGCGTCTGCGCAACAACAGGCTCGCTATGCGGAGGTTGGGTTTGGGGAGTTGATTGCGCGATGTTTTCGCTTATATTTTTTTCTCGCGATAAGTCCATTCCGGACTCCTCCAAAAACCCTTTCCCGATAGCCGATATATCCCGTAAGTACTTTCCTTATGGGATGTATGAGTATACCATGAATTTGCAAAAAACTGTGGATAAAAAAGAAAAACTCTAAACCTAAAACTCTAACATCTAACCAAACTAGAATTTAAATAGTTAAAACCCGGGATTTGGTATTTGTTTAGGTATTAGAATTTAGTGCTTACAGATCACACTAAGATATATAAACCTACCTACTTGTATATTATTTTTCGCAACCTAATGTTCTTAGGAGTGACTTCGAGGTACTCATCATCGGCCATAATTTCAAGTCCCCTTTCCAATGTAACCTCCAATGGAGGTGCAAGGTAGATGTTGTCATCATTACCTGCGGAGCGAAAATTAGTGAGTTGTTTCCCCTTGACGGGATTAACGCTCATATCCAAACCCTTGGAGGTGTTGCCAATCACCATGCCCTTATAGACATCGACATTGGGTCCGACATAGAGTGTCCCGCGCGTTTGCAAATTGTCGAGTGAGTAGCCGGTGGTCTTTCCCAATTCCATAGAAATCATAGAGCCGACATTCCTATGATCGATGTCCCCCACATGCGGACGAAACTCTATGAACCGACTCGAGAAAATTCCCTCTCCTTTTGTTTCCACCATGAATTGATTTCGGTAGCCGAGCAATCCACGCGTAGGTGCATCAAAAATCAACCGAGTGCGTCCTCCGTCTTCCGGCCGCATATTTTTCATAACGCCTTTGCGTTTACCAAGAGACTCAATTGTATTCCCAGCCATTTCTGATGGGACATCTATCACGACTTCTTCGAAAGGCTCGTTGCCATCTTTGATGATGACGTGTGGTTGGGAAACCTGAACTTCGTAACCTTCACGTCGCATGTTTTCTAAAAGGATTGCGATGTGCAATTCTCCTCTCCCAAAAACAGTGTAGTAATCGTTGCTGGTGAAATCGATTTTGAGTCCTACATTTACCTCGAGTTCTTTTTCGAGGCGCTCGCGAATTTGGCGATTTGTGACAAACTTTCCATCCCGCCCACCGAAGGGCGAATCATTTACCATGAAGCGAAGTGAGATCGTGGGCTCATCGACATTGATCATTGGAAGTGGAGTTTGATCAGATGTTTCACAAATCGTTTCACCGATATTGAGATCAGAAATTCCTGCGATCATTACTATATCACCGGCACTAGCCTCTGCGACTTCCTGCCGCTCAAATCCGTTGAAGGTAAAAAGTTTGGTAATTTTTCCGCGAGGATATGTTTTGCCTTGCTGAATTTTACCTTGATAGATTCGTGCGATTCCCATGCGTCCCAAAAAATTGTCATAGGCAAGATTGAAAGGCTGAAGCAAAAGTTGTTTCTCATCGTTTCCCGAAGCAACAGGTACTTCTCGCAAAATCAGATCCAAAAGCGGCGCAAGATCTTTACGCTCGTCGTTGAGATGCAACATCGCCACGCGATCACGTCCGATTGCATAAATGGTCTTAAAATCGAGCTGTGCATCATTTGCACCCAGCTCCATAAATAGTTCGAGTACTTGCTCATGAGTACGATCGGGATCGGCCGCAGGCTTGTCGATTTTATTGATTACTAAAATTGGTTTTAATCCCAACTCCAAAGATTTTTTGAGCACAAATCGAGTCTGTGGCATCGGGCCTTCTTGTGCGTCCACGATAAGAAGCACCGCATCAATCGAGCGCAAAACCCGTTCCACTTCAGATCCAAAGTCCGCGTGTCCTGGCGTGTCGACAATGTTGATCTTGGTGTCCTTATAATAGAGTGACGCGTTTTTAGAGTAGATCGTGATGCCCCGCTCCTGCTCGAGCGCATTTACATCCATACTAAAATCCGCGGACACCATGCCTGTTTGCTTGAGCAACGCATCCGTGAGCGTGGTCTTTCCGTGGTCCACATGGGCTATGATGGCTATATTTCTAATTTCCATAGTTCAATCAAAAAGCGCTCGCGCGCTTGAATACCTTCAAGTAATAAACGACTTCACTATTATATCATCATTGACTATTAATTGCAACTATGTCAGAATTCCCCCATCGCCTACATCCGCCGCTTCCTGCACGCGGATCTACTCGTACTGCCCTATCACTGCTGGCCGACGGATGGCCCGGCGCCTGAACGCTCCGAGGACCCCGGTTTCGCGGGTACAGAAGGCAGCATCCCGGACGACCGGCCGTGCTAGCATTCCCGTCCTGGCAGTGAGTATGGGACCAACTAAATATTGTTCCGGGAGCGGACCTGCTCCGCCCCGCCGAAAGCCTCGACCTACGCGCCGATCTTTATTAATTCATGCCGAGATATACCAAGGTTAAACCTTGGTATATTGCTGATACATCAGCCAGTCGTTCATTTCAGACAACAAATCTTTTCTTGTCTGAAAATACCGCGGAAGTACATTGCGGTCGACAATAATATGCTCCGGACGTTCATCTCCTAGATAGTCAGGGAGACTAAAGTAATTGTACGAATTCAAATATGCATCAACTTTCTTTCTATCTGTGATGCCATTGTCTTTCCATTCAGGATCAATATGCTCCACCGGGTTAAGGTGAATATAAGAAAAAGCATATTTTAGATATTCATCTGAATCTAAATGGCGTGCCTTAAATGTTCCTTGTAATAGTCCCCCCGCTCTTTCATACCTTGTGTTGAAATACATTGTGTAGGCTGTCGTAAGTTTTTGCATGAATGCACTAATACCTCTATGAGTTACTTCGCGAACCAAAAGATGAAAGTGATTGCCCATGAGACAGTAAGCGCCAAGATCTACGATTGGATCACCACGCAACTTTTCAAAATCTGAATTTCCAAAAATTAATTTTTTTGACAGAGCTCGAACAATTACCGGTTTTTTACTGTTGCAGAGAAAAAGTAACCTCATAAAACGAGCCCGATCAGGCTTGTCACGAAAAATAGGGCTTTTCTCAAAACCCCGATTGTAAATGTGGTAGTACTCCCCTTTTTCAAACTGGAATTGTCTAGTCATAGAATTCGCCAGATATACCAAGGTTTAACCTTGGTATATTGTACTAGGCGTGATAGGTAATAGCAACTTGTTGCTGGTGGAGAAGTTTTTCAAATTCCTCGGCGGGGAGGGGTTTGCTAAAAAGATACCCTTGCAGATAGCGGCAGCCGTTGGCCTGGAGAAATGCTTTCTCCTCTTCGGTTTCCACGCCTTCCGCTACAAGGCTGAGATTGAGCGTTTGTGATAATAGCACAATTGCTTTCACAATAGCCGCATCTTCTTCCATGGCAAGACTTTTTCTTACAAACGACTGATCCACCTTGAGGCCCGTAATAGAAAACTGCTTGAGATACCCAAGTGAAGAATGGCCCAAACCAAAATCATCGAGCACTAAACCAACTCCAAGACCACGTAACTGACGGATGGTGGCCATGAGCGTTTCATTGTTTTGGAGTGCGATGTTTTCGGTCACTTCGAGATTCACCTTGGATGGATCGAGTCTGGTTTTGTCGAGTACCTCGCGAACCTGTTCAACGATATTGGAACGTATCATTTGCCGCGGAGAAACATTGATCCCCATAGAAAGATGGGTAAATCCCAACTGATGCCATCGCTGTAGTTGCATGCAGGCTTCCTGCAAGACCCATCCACCAAGAACAATAATAGAACCGGTATCTTCCGCAAGAGAAATAAATTCTGATGGATAGAGCAGTCCTCGTTCCGGATGATTCCAGCGAATTAACGCCTCTGCGCCAACAATCCCCTGACTAGAGGAATCCACTACTGGTTGGTAGTAGAGCTGGAATTCATTTTTCTTGATTGCTTGACGCAAACTGCTTTCCAAGGAGATCCGCTCGAGAGCTTCATGGACCATGTGTTCTCCAAAAAACTGATATTGGTTCCGGCCATTTTCCTTTGCCCGATAGAGCGCCGCATCAGCGTTCTTGAGGAGGATTTCATGCGATGTTCCATGATCGGGATAGAGGACAATGCCCATGCTGGCGGTAACCTGCAAATGATAGGAATCGATGATAAAATCCGGTAGCAAAGCATGAAAAATATCATCGGCAATTTTGCGTGCATCATCCACAGTATCAACAAGACTGATGACGAGAAATTCGTCGCCGGCGAAACGCGCGACCAAATCCTCGTGCCGCACCGCATCTCGAAAGCGCACTGCGACTTCCTTGAGAATGCGGTCCCCCATGGCATGTCCAAGGGTGTCATTAATTTTTTTAAATTTATCGAGGTCGATGAAGAAGAGTGCGAACCGGGTCTTTTTTCGTCGCGAGTGCATCACTGTTGTAAGATACGATTCAGCTCGGGTACGGTTCGGGAGGCCGGTGAGCGCATCATGAAATGCCTGAAATTTGATTGTATCTTCCGATGTTTTGCGCTCGGTCCGGTCACGCACCGACACAACAAAACCCCGAAGCACAGCGTTCTCGTCGCGAAAGGAAGTCAACATAACCGATGCCCAAAAGAGAGAATTGTCTTTCCGTCTGCGCCATCCTTCCACCTGATAAAAACCCGACTTCGCCGCCACCGCTTGAATTTTTTGCGGTTCCCGTTTCTCGATGTCTTCCGGGAGAAAAAAGAGGGAAACATTTTTCTTCAACACCTCCTGTTCTTCATATCCATACACCCGTTCGGCACCATTGTTCCAGCTCATGATAGCGCCTTTTTCATCGATCATGAAAAGTGCGGCATCCTGCACGCTGTTCACCAATGTGCGAAAATGTTCTTCGCTTTGCTTGAGTGCGAACTGCGTCTGGCGCTGTTTTGTCACATCGAGCATGGCGCCGATCATGCGTTTTGTTTTCCCATCTTCGAAGTCCACAACGAAACCTCTATCTATGACATTAATGTACACGCCATCGCTCCGACGAAAGCGGTATTCACAACGCCAATCTTTTTCGTGTTCCACCGATTTGGCAAGACTCGTGAGAGTATGCTCCCGATCCTCAGGATGAAGACGTTGTTCCCACCAGGACGTGGACTGCGCATCTTCGGGTTTATATCCAAAAAGGCTTTTTATTCCATTTGACCACGTTGTACGATTGGCAATCACATCCCAGTCCCATACCACATCATGTGTTGCGCGAACAACAAGGCGATGGCGAAGTTCACTTTCGGCAAGTTGTTGATTTGCCCATACACGGGCCACGAGCAAAGCAGTCACGACAAAACCTTCAAAGATCAAAACCCCCAGTAAGAGATAGTGGACCTGGTGAATTATGAAAACAAAAACAAGCACCAGAACATTGAAAAACGCCAGACTATAGGGAATGAAGCGTTTGAGCCGCAGTTGGCGGTACAGAGTTTGAAAAGAAGGGAGCTCAACCATATATTGTGAAATTACCACGGGAGGCGATGAGGAGCAACTGGTACCCGCTCATCGCCTCAACCGATGCCGCTGTTCAGCTGCGGAGAACAAGAATAATGCCTACGAAGACAGGAATCATAGCGTTGATGAGGGTCCAGCTCCATTGATTCTCCTCTTTCTTTCTTTGCGGTTTACTGCACGCGAAAAGCAGTGAGGGTGCCTTTCGCCCCACTCTCTCTGATATTAATGACGTTTAAAGATGGAAAAAAGTTTCTCGCGATGCTCTTTATTGCGCAAAATGTGAATAATGCCTGGCAAAACGGAAACAAAAATAATGAGCACTATAATAGGGAGAAGGTAGCGATCAATGTCGGGAATCACATTGCCAAGAAGAAAGCCAAGCAAGGAGATACCGATCCCCCACAAAACTCCCCCAATGATATTGAACATAAAAAACGTCTTGTAGTGCATATTACCAATACCGGCAACGATGGGTGCAAAGGTGCGGACCACCGGTACAAAGCGCGCGATGATGATAGTCTTGCGGCCATGTTTTTCATAGAAGTGCTGGGCGCGCGCAAGGTGCTCTTTGTTGAAGATGAGCGAGTCCTCCCTGGTAAAAAGCTTGACGCCGATTTTATTGCCAAATGAATACCCGACATTGTCGCCAATGACCGCTGCCAAAAACGCTCCGATACAGAGAACCCAGATATTAAGATAGCCCTGCGATGCCAAAAATCCAGCGGTAAAAAGGAGCGAATCCCCCGGCAGGAAAAAACCGATCAAGAGTCCCGATTCTGCGAACACAAAACCAAAAATGCCGAGGTATCCGGCCGCTTTGATGAACGCTATAAGATCAAAGTGTAAGAATTCCATTTGCGAGGGTAGTAGCGTCTGCTTGCACTGACGACGGCAACACAACATCTATTGTTACATATTTTTTGATTTCTGCAATGTAGTCAAAATCGGGAATTTGGGATTTGAGATTCTCTATATATATTTTCTTTGCTGAAGAATTGCGGACAGCATCCGAAATTCCCGCAACAAGAAAATTGGGAATAATACTATAAAAAAATCCTCCCGGGCCAATAACAATTATGTCAGCTCCTGCAATCGCATTCATTGCATGGGTGCTCGCGTTCGCCGCAGGCTCAAGCCAGATGCGTTCAACTGCTTTATTGATATTTTCTGGTGAGCTCACGTGACGCTCGCCATTGGCTTTCGTGCCATCAGAAAACTCTGCGCAAAGCCTGACAAAGTCGAGTGTTACGGGAATGACGTCGCCTCGTACATGCAAGATTTTTTTTGCTTGTTCGATCGCCTGTTCAAAACTTCCATCTCGAAGTTCAAGCGCCTTAAGAATAATGTTGCCCACCGAATGTCCGCTCAAACTTCCTTCGGTAAAACGATATAAAAAAATGTCTTTGAGAGACTGATCGGAATGCGAAAGCGCAACCAGCACTCTACGCACATCTCCCGGCGGTAGACCGCCATACTCGTCACGCAAAATTCCCGAAGAACCTCCGTCATCAGCCATGGTCACGATAGCAGATAGATGAACGTCATGAGATTTGAGTGCTTCAAGCACCCGCGGCATCCCCGTTCCTCCGCCAATGCAGACAATGTGTTTCATAGTTTTAACCGATAGACGTTTGTTTCTTTTTTTTCAAACCCGAGTTTCTGATAGAGTTTGTTTGCGGCGATGCGATCAGGATTACTAGACAAGTAAACACGGTCCACGTGTTGTTTTCTAGCAATATCAATCAGTGCTTGGGAGAGTTTTTCTCCCCATCCTTGGCCTCGATATGTTTCATCAATGGTAATTTCTTCAAGCCAAGCACGTTTTTCCGTGGGGACGTTGTAGATCACCACCATGCCAATACCAATGATGTTTTGGCCATCCCGAACAACCAGTACCGATGATCCCTCCTTCAGCATTTCCAAGAGGCGTGCATACGTCATGGGTTTTGACGAACTCGAAAGCTGCGGAATCAACGCGTTGATTTCTTCAAGTACCTTTGTTGTGACATTGCCAAGTTCTTCGATTGTCATCATTTTTGGATGGTGATCATTGCAGTACGACGCTCTGCTGTCTCAACATGATCACCGGTGGGATAGTTGAAAATTGCCCGCTCCAAAACTGATGACTTGTAGCGATATCCTTTCCCCTTTCGCGTACCCGGATCGTTGGTAATGAATTCATCTTTATTCGGATCGTATCCGATAATCACGAGCATATGGCGATCAGGTCCGGGGGCTGTGTAATTCGGGTTCCCAAGAAGTTGACCATTTGCCGGCACAACCACCAACATACCTTTGCGAAGTGCCGCTTCGATATCTTTTGCCGTAATATCAAGCTTCGCTGTGGCACCGTCAAATTTGAAATATCCCTTGAATATTCGCGTCACCGTGTCCTGTGCATTGGTGTCATGATAGCTTCCGTAGGTTGCTTCCTCGTAATCCGCAGCTGCCAAAATTTCCTTCAGTGCCTCGTCACTGGAAAGCGTTTGTCCGCGGGCCCACCGTACGGCCATCAAAGCAGAGGCCTCTTCACAGCCATCCTGCTGACGCGGATCGTCCCATCCCCCAAATGGCGCTTGAGAGGTAAACGGCACATCGGAAAAAAGGACGGTGGTAGGACGAGAGGTAGGTGCAACTGTTGACGTACGCTGGGGAGAAGAAGTGGTATACTGGGAAGATATGGAAGGAGAAACAACCGGCGCAGTGCTTTCTCTGCGCAAAAAAACCATTGCGGCTGCAACGATGATGACGATCGCAAGTATTTTGATTGCTGTTTTCATATATTAACCAGAAACGCTTGCACCTGGCGATACATCGGGGGACGGAACAAGAACTTCGGGGGTATGTTCAAGAGGAGTTGGGGTTGGCAAATTTTGTTGATCCTCTGGAACTACTTCAATACTTGGGTTTTGACGATCGCACGAACCCGGAACGGCCTTGAGCTCACCGTTCACAATCGTCACACAATAGGGGTCACCTGTCACTTGATCTTCGAGAATAATACCCTTTTTGACCCTAATAGTCTCTGTTTCGATAGTTTTTACGTGAATATCTTCGGGAACAATAGTATCAAAAATAGGAGTAATGGTTGGGGAGCTTATCTGCAGTGCATCAAGCTGCTGTTCGTGGTCTTGAAGAAGACTCAAAAGATAGGGCGTAAACAGAGGATAATTCACACCCTGAAGACTGCCGTCCTCACGGTACGTTACCAATTCAGGAATGTAGTCCACGACCTGCTCAGCAATGAATCCAACGCTGCGTTCATTGCGGTCTTTCCACTTGAAATCTACGGATTCAATCGCCAATAGATTATCCTTGTTGAATCTCAAGGGTTGGATATCTTCTTTGTATCGTATACTGGAAGCACAATCAATCAGAGTGGCAAACGTGGCCGTGCCAGAAAAACACACAAACTGCGAGTTTCCTGAAAGAGTGGTAATATTTACCTCCAAATTTCCAGAAATAGATGCATGGGTCCCAAACTTCACAAATCCATCAAACGCAACTGAACCATCAACTTCAAGACTTCCATTGATGAGAAGGTCATTTGCTGAATCAATGCTGGTGGTATGTGTCGTAGTCGAGGTCCCGAATCTGTTGTACGAAACCGCTGATCCTCCGCCTATGTGCAAAAGGGAGGCAGAAGCGGTTCCGCTGACTTCGAGTCCACCACTGATACTTGCATTGGATCCAAACAAGGCAAAACCATCAAAAGCCGCAGAACCATTTACTTCAAGTTCTCCGGAAATGAGAAGATCATTAGCCGCGTTCATGGAACCATGCGAGGTGGCGGCAGTACCGAAGCGTGAGTAGGAAACCGTTGCGTATCCTCCCGCTTGGAACGTATTTCCTGTCAAAAAATATGATGCCGATGCAGTTCCCTGCACTTCAAATTTAGTAACAGGAGTGGACGTACCAATACCAACCTTGCTGTTCAGATTGTAGACATTGTTGCTGCTGGAAGCCCAGCCAAGGTTTGCGCTGACGTATTTGAGAATCTCGATGACGCTCCCGTTTTGATCGGCAGAAAAACCCGAAGAATCATACGAAGTAGAAGCAAGAGGATTAAAGATTTGGGAAAGTGTATACATCGTCGAGGCCGGGGACGAACTGGGATTCAGTGACCCTGCGAACACGTCAAACCCCATGACCGCGATTGACGCGATGATTACCATACCGATTCCAAGAATATCGTTGCGTTTCATGTGAGCAATGAGCTACCTGTCATTTCAACTGGTTTTTCAAATTCAAGCAAATGTAAAATGGTTGGCGCTATATCAATGAGGCTCCCCGAAGGTTCTTGATTTGCAAGCATATCAAGACTTTTATCCCCTTCTCCTTTGAGCCCACCACCGGAAACTATGGCCATAACGTTGTTTGTTGAGTGCTGCGTATCCGGACCGCCGGTTGCAGGATCGATGAGCTCCTCGCAATTGCCATGATCGCATGTAATCATTATAGCAGAATCTTCCTGTTGCAAAATAGCATTGACGATTGTTTTCAAACAATCGTCAATTACCTTTAGACCGCTTACCGTTGCCTTCATATTCCCGGTGTGCGCCATCATGTCGGCATTTGCAAAATTAACAAGATACAAGGTGAAATCATCTTCTATACGTCCGACCAGTTCCTCGGTAATTTTTTTGGCAGACATCTCCGGATGCTCGAGATACTCATCTCCTTTGAGTTGTTTGGAAGAAACGATGATCTGCTCTGTTCCTTCGTAGGGGTCGACACGGCCGCCATTGAAGAAGTTGTTGATGTGCGATTCTTTTTCCTTTTCGGCAACACGAAACTGTTTTAGATCACGGCGGCTGATTTCTTTTCCCAACGTGTGGTGAATATCGGGAGCTTCGTAGGCCACGGCGTTGACGGGCAAATCGTTGGCGTACCGCGTCATGGTCACCACGAAATGCTCTTTAAAAAGCGATACGATCTGTTTCATGCGATCATTGCGATAGTTAAAAAAGACAACAGCATCGCCCGGCTTGATGCGCGGCGTATTCTTGACCACTCCGGGCGGGACAGTATCATCAAAGACGTTTTTTTGGTGCATATCACTCAAGTAGAAACTCGCTTCAAACATTTCTTTACCCTTGCCCGCAACCATCGCTTCATACGCCTGCTGGGTGAGATCCCAGTTCAACACTCGATCCATGCCATATATTCGGCCAATGACCGTAGCCACCCGAGCGTGAGCTTTCGTGAGAGCCGGGTGAAGCCGTTGTAGTGTTGCAAGAGATTCAGTCGGTCCCGCATCTTCTCCATCGGTAATCATATGCAAAAACGTATGTTCAACACCCTCTCGAGCCGCCAATTCCAGGAGCGCGATTGCATGGTCTTCGTGAGCATGGATGCCCCCAGGACTCGTACAACCTACGATATGCAAGGGAACTTTGTTTTTTTTCGCGTGGTTCACGGCAGACAGGAGCGCCTCATTGGTATAGAACGCACCGCTTTTGATATCTCCATTGATGCGTGCCCAATCTTGAATGATTACACGCCCGGTGCCGATTGCAGAGTGTCCTACCTCGGAGTTGCCGGGCTTCCCCCAGGGTAGACCGACGACAAGCCCTGAAGCTACGATGTTGAATGACGGAAACTTCGCCACAAGGCTGTTGAGAAATGGCATCTTGGCAATTGCAACGGGATTCTGGTCAGTGGCCGGTGCAAGTCCAAAACCATCGAGCACGATGAGAAATACTTTTTTGAATGAATGTTTCATAGGTTTAATTTTCTCGCAATCCATCCACGATTCGTCGTGAATGTTTCCTCGGTGGATCGTGGCGGATTTACTTGTGCTGGGGTATACGCGCTGATTTTGAAACTCCCCTTATGGGAAAGCAAGAAATACCTCCCTTGTTCATCGGAAACCGTAAACCCACGCCTCGCGCCGGAAGGGTCGTTGAGGGTGATCAGTGAATAGGGAACCGGAGAACTCATTGTCCGATCCAAAACAATTCCGTAGGGGCGTTGCCGCAAATCCCCGACAATGATCACCAAATTCAATGCGGCAAAAATGATCAGCATGACGAGATTCAAGGTCGTAGGATGAAGAATGTAGTTAAGTGGAACAAACACCAAGGCAATCCAAAACATCACGTTTGCGATATTCGCAAGTGCATTATGCAAGTGGACTTTTGGTAAACGCGCCCCGCCATACGACGGGGCGGTTGCTGGCGCAACCGGATCCATCGGAATATCTAACTTCACCAGTTCTTGGGTTTGCGCAGTGGCTATACCGCCGTTGTAGACTTGTGAGTACAACATAGTATCGGTTGGTCCTGTCACTCTCGTTGAAGGAAAGGTAAATCCCTCTCGAAACGGCGCTATAAAAAATTCTCCTTCTTGTACCAAAAATCCGTATCTCCCCTCCTTGTCAGTCACGCGAGACTCCAACACCCGCAAATCTTTTCCCAAAAGCTGTACCTTGGTGAACGGCAACGGTTGTTTCGTCTCGGAATTGTAGATTGTTCCCCAGGCTCTGGTTTTCTTTTTTAGTCCAAAAAATACGAGAATATTTTTAAATATAAACTCGAGGTAATTGAACCAGCTGATGCCCGAAGTCGCCAGTGATACCGCGCTGGCAGCTGTAGAAATGGCCACACCGACCGCAGTTACGACAGACACCGATGACGAAATCTGTTTTGTAGTTTCCACAACGTTGGAAGTTATTTTTTTCAGAAAAGGTTGCTGCTGTTCAGAGACAATAGGCGGAGATGTTGGCGTGATGCCCGAAGGAGACTCGATGGGTGGTTGTGTCACTGGAGAGGTCGGAGCATGCTGTGGTGGCGCAGAAGACCGCACCGGCAAAGGTAAACGAGGAGATACTAACGAAGAAGTAATCGGTGTCGCCACTGATGTCGACAAAGGCGATGTGGAAGTAGTCGGTGAGGTCGTGGTACTCGAAGGAGGTGGAGCAACTGCAACCGGCCCTCCGCCGCCGCTTGCGGTGGATGGCCTCCAACTCGTCTTGGTCTTAAAATCCACCGTGGCGCATGAGCTCGTATTGGAACAATTAAAATTGATCCAGCCGATATTTTCGCCCCAGGCGTAGCCAATAAATTCCCCGGAAGAGTTGATGGAGGGATCGGCGCCTTGCCCGGGGGTAAAATTGATCCAGCCAACATTCTCCGACCATGCATAGCCATCCAAATCTCCCGACGTATCGTTGACAACAGAGTAGCTGACCGTATCACAACTGCTAGTATTCGAACAATTCAAACTGACCCAACCGATATTTTCGCCCCAGGCGTAGCCGGTAAGTCCACTATCGGTGACCGTGACATTTCCTTGCGAACTGCCAAAATCAAGCCAGCCAACATTTTCGCCCCAGGCGTAGCGATCGGTTACATCAATGGTTCCTGATGAGGCAAAAACTATCTGAACCATAAGTAATAAGTTAACAAGTGCCGCCATGCAATTTTTCTACAATACACTTTGAAATCTGAATGACGCTTCCGGTTGAACTTGAGGCGATAGCCGACGAATCGTATGAAGTACTCGCAAGTGGATTAAAAATATTTCCCTGAGTATACATGGTACCGGCGGGCGACGATGAAGGAGTGAGAGAACCGGCATTGGCAAGTCTCAAAATACCGACAACCGATATAACAGAAAAAATCACGATTGCGACGCGTTTCATATGAGTAGTATAGCATTATATATAGATAAAACGAGTGGACAATTTATCTGACCTTCGCCGCTCTGATTTCTATCTCGTCAGCCTTCCTTAGATTTCTAATCATTCGATTTTTCAACAGATTGTAATGGGGAAAACGGTCAAGTAATCCTGAAATATGAGGGATTGCTTTCCTCGAGAACATCCATAAACCCCTATAATGCTTGTCCAAATCAAATGGATCTGAATAACTTCGCAGTGTTTTTGTCCCGTCATTCAAGAAATATTCATGAAAGTAGCTCATCGCGAGTTCACGAACATTTTTATAGATCGGCTCACGATATCGTAGGACGGGATACTTGGTTTTACTGATCGCCCCCCAGTGGCCGTCAATTCTAAACAAAGCAACCACGTGGTCGTAATCGTAGTCATTTGCACGCAAGTCCATCAACAACGGACGATGGCCATAGACCCGCAATGCGGCTGCGGCAATCAACGCCCCCTCAAGACATTGCATACGTGGACTTTGAGCATTAATAAAATCTTGTATTGCTCTGTGCATATAGTATACTGTTAGTATGAACAACGAAACAATGCTTTGCAATACATGTGGAAACGTTGATCGATGTTGCGGAAGTATTTGCCATGAATCAAACAATAACTGCCGTGGCTACTGGGGCGGATATCATCGCTTCTCATTACTGCGCATTATCATCGCCCTCTTTCTGCTTGGTATCGTCTTTCACCTAGGTGTGAAGGTTGGTGAATTCAAAGAACAGTTTGATGGTTCTCGCTATTTTGAGCGTCCATTCAACATGCAACCGATGATGTACTATAGAACTTCATTACCTACGGTGACTCCGGAGCAATAAATATAAAAAATAAAAACGCCCCTCCTGTGGCGTTTTTATTTTATCGGTCCTCGGTCCTTTTTCAGTAATTTAACATCCTCATAGAAGTCAAATTGATTTCCGCCTTTCTTTTTTGATTGATATAGCGCCATGTCCGCGTGATGAAGCAGATGCCCCGCTTTTTTGCCATCCTGAGGATAGATGGAAATTCCCATGCTGACAGAAGTCTGTATTCTTTTTTTACCAATCGTGATTGCCGGCTTGAAGATATCTAGAACTTTTTCCGCAAACATTTTGACGTCTTTCGCCTTTTTAAAACTCCTTAATAGAATCACAAATTCATCTCCTCCTAGACGCGCCGCCACATCGGACATGCGGATATATTTGGTAAGGCGAGCAGCAATTTCAATCAAAATAAGATCTCCCACGCGATGTCCTTCTTCGTCATTGATCAACTTGAAATTGTTGAAATCAAGAAAGAATATGGCAAGAAGGTAATTCTTTTTCTCGTGGTGAATCGATTTAATGAGGAGGCGTTCAAATAAACTTCGATTTGGAAGTCCCGTGAGATAATCGTGAGTGGAACGGTGCAACACGGTCCTCTGCAAATCTTTTTGCTCGGTAACATTGCGCATGATTTTTGAATACCCCTGATGCGCGCCGGACTTGTCAATGGTTGAGGTCAGGACACCGGAACTCCAGTAGAGTTTGCCGTTTTTGCGTCGATACTCTCGCTCATCGAGATGTCGGCCTCTTTCCAAGGCATCCTTAAGATCAGCCTTTGGAATTCCCCTCTTGACATCACGAGGTGTAAACAGAACGGAAAAATGTTTTCCAATGATCTCTCCTCTCAGGTATCCTAGCTGTCGCCGTGCTCCCTGATCCCAACTGGAAATACGCCCCTTTTTATCAAGCATAAAGATCGCATAATCCTGTATATTTTCAATGAGTGAGCGGTAGCTTTGCTCGATGACATGGTCTATGTTGCGACGGTCGCGAGGTATGTACGTAGCCATATTCTTATTCAAACAAGAATACTGGTGTTTGTCAATTAGTTAATTCCATTTTCCCTTTTGCCAAGATACTGCTATCTTTGTGACGGACGACGTTGGCGATGACACCGGGGATGCTTCCCGCAAACCAACTAAATACCGCCCATGACGCAGCCGCCACGGCGCCAATGACAAATCCAATGCGAATTTTGCTCCCAAAAGCCACAGGGATGCAAAGGTAGCAACCATCCCGATCCAATCTGCTCCGAAAAAATTACTATTCATCGTTCAGTAGATTTATATTCTCACATTCTCAAGAATGTTGGAATGTTATTTGTTAGTAGTCCCGCAGCTCCTTCACAAGAGCTTTGAGATCAGTGCCTTTGCGCTGTTCAGCCTCCAGTAACGAAAAAACTTTTCCATGGATACCATAAATATGACTCACCTTTCGTACAGAGAATAGGGGTATTTCACTTTCAAGAGCCGCAATAATCTTTTTTTTGATATCCAAAACGCTACGAGTTTGTACCTCTCCTGTAGGCGATATTCGGATAATTTCCGTCGGAAATCCGCTCATGACAGAAAACAGCTCATAAAAATCTGAGGCGTGTCGTATTTGATCTATACGCTCCGCTGTTTCCCGTGGAGGTTGTTCTCCTGGTCGATGTTTCATAATCCAGGCTTTTTTTCTGCTAATTGCAAAACTTTTTTTAACACAGGAAGATTGACATCGCCAAGTTTTTTGATCCGGATGCAGCTTTTGCCCACATTCACCTTGCCAAGTTCTTTTGCATATTTTTCGACAACGTACTCTCCCCCATCAACGGCGCAAACATACAGACTCACATAGTTTTTCTGATTTACTAGTCCGATGACTGGCCACTGGAGTATTTCTTTTTTATAACTTTTATATGAAAAACTTCCATAGCCAACGCCAATCGAAGAAATATGAGGTTTCAGCGAAGGCGCGGCTGTTTGGATAAACTTATGGAGAAACCCAACCGTTGCCTTACGCTCTTCCGGCACACTCGCCACGTATTCCCTTACTGTCTTCGTTTTTGTTTCTTTGAACATGTTCATACAAATCAATTACACTGCTGCGTGATGTTTGCAACCAGAATTCGTTTTTTTGTGATGCAGGAGTCTGGGTCATCTATAGTCTGATACCGTATGCCATACGAGTCAAGCTTGAGTTGCGTAGGAATTTTGAACTCACCAAAGTACAACGCAATGGGCTTGGCTTGTGAAGACGTTTTAAGAGCGTCAAGCTGCATGCGCGTTTTTTTTGCGTTTGCGTAATTTGTCGTAATATATGTTTTTGTAATGACTGCTGAATTGATAAACAACGTCAGCAAAACCAAAGAACAAACAATAGCAGAGGCCTTCGATTTGAAACGAAGCCCCAAAAGTACCAGAACAAAGGGAATCAACCAAACTTGAGGAACATACCGAGCGACAGAAGAAATAGGGTTGATCGCCGCGGAAATAATAATACCAACGGTTATCACCAAGGCCGTGACCACATACGACATATGCTCAAAATCTTTATGCGTCTCCTCTTCCTTATTCCTTCCCGAGCCAGAAAAATAATTTTTCAGTCTGCGAAAAGCAGGAATGATCAAAATCAACGACACCAACAACGCCCCTCCAAACAACGGCCCAAATCCTCCCTCTTTCGTACTCGTGTCAGTGAACTGCTGCCACTCGGATTTTTGGACCGAAAACGGTAACTTCAAATGCGCAAAAGTATTGGGCCCACGCACACTATCAGATCGGGAAAAAATCGAATAGAAAAGTATGATTGCTGAATTTTTATGTAAAAAGTTTTGTGGGACGTTGTACGGCTTCAAATCAATGGCGTGTTTTCCCGCTAGAGGAAAGAAAGGATTACCATCACGAAACGTGTTGGTTATGTAGGGATTAAATCCAATCAAACAAATCCCGACAAAAAATGATAGCAAACTCGCAAGAGCCAACTGTTTTACCAATTTCACATGATCATTGATTCCCATCAAAAACAACATGAGCACTATTGCGATGGCCGCGTATATAACTGCTGTGAATTTTATGTTCAATAAGATAACAAGCGTCGCTCCGACGGTGAGTAATATTGTTTTATCCTTGCGTATATAGAAAAGTCCCAGCAGTGAGCATAAAATTACTAACAGAGAAAATAACGGACCATCGACATAGTAACTCATCGATTCAGAAATGGTTACGGGATTGAACACTACAAGCATTGCAACGAAGCTCGCAACCCACCATCGATAACGCATTTCCAAAAGAAGACTCAAGAGAATAAAAAAAGCCGCTGCAGCAAACAGCAGGCCGTAGAGCTTGCCCGATTCGATATCTCCAAAAACTTTATACAGACTTGCCCCATAAATCCATGACGCTTTCGGGTAGTGATTGATCCAGCGCGCAAGGGTTTTTAATTCATCCGCGCTGACTTGTTCGTAAAGCGGATTCCACCCCTGTGCAAGCATGATGATAGCGGTTTGATGATATGCTTGACCGTCGTAGGATAAATCTACAAATGTTTGTGCAGTCTTTAACGAACCCGCCGTAAGAATGACAAGAATAACCAAGAGAAGAAGAAAAGCCACAAAGAATCGTTTCACGTATTTTCTCAACAAGAAAAATCCTATAGCCAAAGCAATGCCAGCGGAAACAAAAATTTCCCATGAACTCACAGAGACCTTGAAAAGCAACATCACCGTTGCCAGAGCAAGATCAACAGCAAACAAGAGCACAATCGTAGAGCCGAGAATAAAGAGAAATGATGTTAAGGTCTTGCCTTCCATTTGCGCAAATTGTATAGATTTAAAAAGAAAAAGACAACGTTTGCAATTACTCCAGGCACGCTTCCGGCAAGCCAACTGAAAATTGCCCACGAGGCCGCGGCCAAGGCTCCGATGACAAATCCAATGCGGTTCTTTTCTCCAAGCAACCACAAAGAAACAAACGTTGCCACCATCCCGATCCAGTCGACTCCATAAAAATGCGAGGAGTTTATCATGAAAATATCTTAGCAAATCTCTATCCCCGATGCGGGCAGCCGGACCAGCAGCAAGGACGGCGCATGCCGCCTTTCATTTTTGATAGGGCCTTCTCGATCCGGATTCCCCTCGTCTCCACCTTCTTGCCCGATATCACCCAGCAGATCCACTCATTACGTGCCAAGGGCGTGATGTCGTCCCAAAGCGTTTTTACTTTTGGTACCGATTCAACGGCCTTCTGCAAATCTTGTGGCAAGCTATGCATATTTCTTTTTCATAAACTGATATGACTTTTTGATGAGCGCCTCGACGATTTTCAAATTCACATCCGCGAGCTTGTTTATGTACAGACAGCTCCCACTTTTCTTGTGCTTGCCGAGTTTTTTCAGCAAATCTGCACTGTCTTCATTTCCCATCATGACATACAGCGTGAGATTTTGTTTGCGCGGCGAAAATCCAGCCAACGGCCAATCGCCTTCCTGTGTGCTCCTCTCGGATTTGTAGTGGTACATCCCAAAACCCACGATGCTCGTCCCCCACATCGCCGGCTTCTCTCCCGTGATTTTAGCAAACATTTTCAGCAATACAAAGCTGTCGTTCCGCTTTTCTTCCGGCTCAATCGTATCCAAAAACTCTTTGGGATTTTGCGTTGTCTTTTTTGTTTTGAGTTCTGCCATACTAGGTTGCTCCGCTCAGTTAATGTTATTAGAACCTTCTTAGCTACTTAGCTGCAAAGTAACATCAAACACAATTAATTGACCGTGAGAATAACCAATCGAACCTTGAGCAACATCACTGAAGCCAGATTCCACTAGAGTATCTACAACGCTTTGACCAAAAGCGTCCAACTCAGAATAGCTTTTGATTTCTAAATCATCGATCCATTCGGCTGCGTAATACTTAACGCCGCCATGCTCATGGGCCAAAATGGGCTCAACAACCTTCACTCTATCTCCATATTTTTTTAAAACCTCTTTCGCTTCCACCATACTGTTGAACTCACCATATCCACCCAGGTTATCATCGATTAGCCCAACTTTTTCAACTTTTACAAAATATGGAAATCCTTTTATCAGCACACGGTATGCATTTTTATACATTAACGAATCAAACTGCTCGACTCTATAATTTCCCCTCGTAGCTACCGTTTCGCCATCACCAGATCTCAAGCCAGAAATTAACTGTTCAACAATTTTAAAATTCTCGACGGAGACGGGACCTTTACTGTCTTTTCGGTATACAAGTACTTCGTTATCAGAAATTTTTCTTACGATTTTTTTCTCAGGGGGTAATTCCATATACCAAAAATCCTATCATAAGCATGTGGTATTGACTAACAGAAATCTGCTCCGCGGCCAGGACTCGAACCTGGAACCATCTCCTTACACATAATCCATCGCTTTCGCGTGGGGTGGACTATCTCATGTCCCTTTTGGGGACTCGGGTATATAGTCTCTACACATTTACCCCGGCATCAGCCGGAGATTTAGCTCGGGATTGCCCCGAAGGGTTTCCCCGAATTAGCCCGATTTTTCAATCCGCATTACTGCGAAAAGCTGCCTTATACTCGACAGGGAGCCGCTCTACCATTGAGCTACCGCGGAATATTTAGTTGTACGATCATTCTATCAGTACCCCTTGAGTTTTTCAATCTTGTGATGCTGGCGGATTTTTTCGAGAGCTTTGGCTTCGATCTGACGGATGCGTTCGCGCGTGACGCCAAAGACTTTGCCTACTTCTTCGAGGGTGTGGGTTACGCCATCGGCGAGGCCGAAGCGCATTTCGAGAATTTTCTGTTCTCGTCCCGCAAGATCACCGATGATTTCGTTGAGATGGTCCCGAAGGATGCGGCGACCGGCGATTGTCTCGGGAGAGACCGTATCTTCGTCGGCTACAAAATCTGCAAGTACGGAATCACCATCTTCATCCCCCACTGGTGCTTCCAGCGGAACCGTGTCTTGAGAAATTTTGATGATGTGACGGATCTTGTCCACTTCCACGTTCATTTCCGCCGCGACTTCTTCCGGCAAGGGTTCCCGTCCAAGATCCTGCACCAAACGACGTACGACTTGCTGGTACTTGTTGATCGTCTCGATCATGTGCACCGGAATGCGGATGGTGCGTGCTTGATCAGCAAGTGCACGCGTAATACCCTGGCGGATCCACCAGGTTGCGTAGGTGGAAAACTTGAATCCCTTCCGGTAGTCAAATTTGTCTACGGCACGGGACAGTCCAATATTTCCCTCTTGTATCAAATCGAGTAGCGTGAGGTTGGCAGAGCGTCCGACATATTTCTTGGCGATAGAGACAACCAGACGCAGATTTGAAAGCATGAGCCGTTGACGCGCCGTTTCCTCGCCGCGTTCAATCTTTTTCGCAAGATCAATTTCCTCTTCGCTGGAAAGCAACGGGTACTTGCCGATTTCACGCAGATACATCTGCACGGAATCGGAGCCCGCTTCGATTTGTTCCAGTTCGAGTTTTTTCTTTTCCTCAAATTCCGTATTCTCGCGCTCTTCGGCAAACACCCGTCCGGTGTCGACAACATTGATATTTGCGGCTTCCAAACGCTCATAGAGTTTTTCCAAGCCCTCCACGTCTTTTTCCACATGGGGAAATGCATGGAGAATTTCTGACTCTGTAATAAAGCCGCGATGTCGGCCTTTTTCGATCAAACGCAAAATCGCATCCTCTCCGAGGGCAGATGAACGTTTCTTTTTTACCTGTTTTTTAGAGCTGCCCCGACGTTTTGGTGAATGTCGCGACGAGCTGTGCGAGGCGCGTTTTGTCGCCTTGCCTTTCCGCTTCTTTGATTTCATATTCGAGATTCTCTAGTTGCGCTACTATTGTACGCTTTTTTAGATGATTAAGCAACTTTGCAAATTCAACGTCAAGTTCAGCATCATCAAAATCCTTCCAGTACTCTTCCGCTTTGAGTGCCACAAATTGGGCCTGCATGGGCGTGGTTTTAGGAAGAAAGGCCTTGTCTGCTTCAGTAAGCTTAGCAACCAGCTCTGGCTTTTTTGAAATGAGACTTAAAAGACTTTCCTGAAAGATATCAAGTTTGGGCGCATCGTGTAACGTGTAATGTGCAACGTCTTCGTCTGACGCTGTGCGTTGTGAGTTTTGCGGTACATGAGAGAGCTCTGCTCTAACGATCTCATCCTTTACTTTCATCGCGGTCGCGATTTCCTGAACCCAGTGTGCCTGTTCGATTTTATTTGCCATCGAAGCAACCAAAGGCAATAGCTTTTGTGAGAACAGCTTCTTTCCCATCCCCGTACTGAGATCGAGTGTTTTGCGTGACGTTTCAAAAAAGTATTCCATGAAGGGCTGTGACTTCTCAGCAAAGTCGGCATTCCCATATTTTTGTATATAATCCGCAGGGTCTTTTTCCGAAGTAGTGACTATCCCGACGTTGAATCCACGCGCCAGCGCCAAGTCCACGCCACGTTCGGTCGCCATACTTCCGGCGCTATCCGCATCAAAACAAAGATCCAGATTATCCGTGTAGCGCTTGATAATCTGAAGGTGTCCCGACGTCATCGCAGTTCCTGAAGATGCCACGGCATGAGTTGCGCCTGCCTGATGCGACATGATGACATCCATGTTGCCCTCCACAATGAGCGCTTTGTTTTTGCGCCGCATATCAAGCTTTGCAAAGTTCATCCCGTACAAAATTCTGCTTTTGTCGTAAATTGCCGTCTGCGGCACGTTCATATATTTGGGCTCTCCCTCTCCGAAAACACGGCCGGTAAATCCCACTACCTGATTGTTCATATCAAAAATCGGGAACATAATCCGCGAGCGAAAACGATCAAAGTATCCTCCCTGTTCTTTTTTTACGAGTAATCCTGCTTCGGCGATATGTTTGATATCATAGTCTCGCGCAAGAAAATTTCCCAGTCCATCCCAGGATTCAGGCGCGTAGCCCAGCTTGAATTTCTCTATAGATTCGTCTGTTAATCCCCTATTTTTTAAGTACTCCAGGGCTTTTTTGCCCATGGTAGACTCGTGGAGCTGTTTGCCAAAAAACTTCGTGGCAAGATCGGAAATCTCGTAGAGTTTGTTTTTGGCACTTTGAAATTCGGGATTTGCGCGGAACTGGGAGAGTTCAATGCCCGCGCGTGTCGCCAAAATACGCAACGCCTCGGGAAACTCTACGCCTTCGATTTGCTTCACAAATCCAAAAATATCTCCGCCAAGACCGCACCCAAAACAGTGCCAGATCTGCCGCTCGGGAGAAACAAAAAATGAGCCTGATTTCTCGTTGTGAAAGGGACAGCGAGCCTTGTAGTTGATCCCCGATTTCTGGAGCTTCACATAGCTCCCCACTAGGTCAACAATGTCTACTTTGTCTTTGATTTTTGAAATATTGTCTTCCATCTACCAGTATCCTACTCCTAAAAATGCTCTCTGCAAAGTCGAGCGCCCACGGTGGTCAGCGTGGGACACGCGACTCGCCCGTGGGCGTGAGGTACTGCTTAGCCGAGGAGCCTCCTGTTTCGAATTTCCTGCGAGGCTCTCTCCTCGACTTCTTGTCGTTCGTAGCTTTCGACCAGGGACCCGCCCCAAACGCTCAAGGAACGGGCGAAAACAACCTTGTCATCGTCGAGGAAAGTCAGCGGTTGCAAAGTCCTGGGGGTCAATGAAGAAACAAGGACCCCAGGATGAGATAGGGAAAGCCACTCTTCACAAACTGCAAGGGTGGCTTCGCGCGTAAAGCAGCCTCCCAAGAGGTGCTGGCGCTGGGTTTCCCACTCCCGATACATCTTCATGAGGGCGAGTCCCGCCTGCTCCTTACTCCTGAATGCTGGCCGAACCACGCGCCGCCTGGAAATATTGGACCCAGGGTATGCGCGCACGATGCAAATCCACTGGGTCATCTTTCTCTCCTCTCCCGCTCCGTGCGGGTTCGTGTGTCAGTTATATCAAAATTACTTCTTTCCTTCAACTATCTGGGTAGCGACACTCTGAGGAACCTCCTCGTAATACGCGAATTCCATAGTACTCGTCCCGCGGCCTTGGGTCAGCGATCGGAGCGTCGTGGCATAGCCAAACATTTCCGAAAGCGGGACTTTGGATTTGATGACTTTGAGATTGAGCGGTGAGCGATCAGCCATTTCCTCAATGCGTCCGCGGCGTGAGCTCAAGTCTCCCGTAATTTCTCCCAAAAAATTGTCCGGCATGATGACTTCCACATTCATGATCGGCTCGAGCAGGATCGGCTTGGCGCGCTTTGCCGCCTCCTGAAATGCCATATTGGCAGCGATTTTAAATGCGATTTCGGATGAGTCCACGTCGTGGTATGAGCCATCATAAACGGCAACTTTGATGTCCACCATCGGGAACCCAGCCGTGACACCTTTGTCGAGAGCTTCGATCACGCCTTTTTCTACAGCCGGAATAAACTCACGCGGGATGACACCGCTTTTGATTTCGTCGATAAATTCAAATCCTTTGCCCTTCTCATTGGGTTCCAGGCGCAGCCACACGTGTCCGTACTGACCACGTCCACCGGATTGCTTGATGTACTTGCCTTCTGCTTGAGCCGTTTGCTTGATGGTCTCGCGATATGCAACCTGCGGCTTGCCGACATTTGCTTCCACGGTAAACTCCCGACGCATGCGATCGACAAGGACATCGAGGTGAAGCTCGCCCATACCGGAGATAATCGTTTCCCCCGTCTCAGGATCGCCTTTTATTCTAAAAGTGGGGTCCTCGTCCGAGAGCTTGCGAAGTGCAATACCCATTTTTTCCTGGTCGGCTTTTGTCTTGGGTTCGATGCGAAGGGAGATAACCGGCTCGGGAACATCGATACCTTCCAAAATCACCGGCGTCTCTACTGCGCACAACGTGTCGCCCGTCTTAGTGTCTTTCATGCCCACCGTTCCCGCGATGTTGCCAGCGGTGATTTCTTTGATTTCTTCGCGTTGGTTGGCATGCATGCGCAAAATACGACTGATGCGCTCCTGGTTGCCGGTACGAGTATTTAACACATAGGAGCCTGAACTCAACTTTCCACTGTAAACGCGAAAATACGTCAGCGAGCCGACATAGGGATCGGTTGCCGTCTTAAAGGCAAGGGCACGAAACGGTTCCTCTTCAGAAGCATGGACTTCTATTTCCCCACCAGTTTTTTGATCTATGGCTTTGATGGCGGGAATATCGGTCGGCGCAGGAAGGTAGTAGGCTACCGCATCGAGTACGAGCTGAACGCCTTTATTCTTGAGAGCGGAACCGCAAAAGACCGGATACATCTTACCCGCGATGACCGCCTTGCGGGTAATAGCGCGAAGTCGATCAAGGGAAATTTCTTTGGCCTCCAAATATTCGCTCATTGCTTGATCGTCGTTTTCGACGATTTTTTCTATCAAAACAGCGCGTTCTTTTTTCGCTTCTTCCTGCAAATGTGCGGGGATTTCTTTGCTCTTGATAATTTTTTCACCTTTATCGCCCTCAAATGTCACGTATTCCATCGTGAGCAAATCCACAATTCCTTTGAACTGGTCTTCGTGACCGTCGGGTAGTTGAAATTTCACACCGTTCGGGCTCAAACGCGTGAGGATGGATTGGTATGATCGCTCAAAGCTTGCGCCCAAGCGATCGAGTTTATTGATAAAACAAAGTCGCGGCACGTTGTAGTCGTCAGCATAGCGCCAGTTGGTTTCCGACTGCGGCTCCACGCCAGCGACGCCGTCAAATACTACGACGGCTCCATCCAATACTCTCAATGATCTTTTCACTTCAATAGTGAAGTCGATGTGTCCGGGTGTGTCGATAATATTCAGTCTTACCTTTTCTCCTCCGGATGTTGGAGCCCAATACGCAGTCGTAGCGGCAGCCGTGATAGTGATGCCACGTTCACGCTCCTGCTCCATCCAGTCCATGACGGTGTCCCCCTCGTGCACTTCACCGATTTTGTGTGACATGCCGGTATAAAAAAGCACCCGCTCGGTGGTGGTGGTCTTACCGGCATCAATGTGCGCGATGATCCCGATGTTTCGTATTTTTTCTAAAGGATAAATTTCTTCCATTTACCAAGCAAAGTGTGCAAACGCTTTGTTTGCATCAGCCATACGATGAGTGTCTAATTTCTTTTTGACGGCATTCCCCGTGTTGTTGACGGCGTTGATCAGTTCCTCGGCAAGCTTTTGCTGCATGGGTTTTCCTTTCACACCGCGAGCGGAAGTGATGATCCAGCGTACAGCTAAGGTCATGCGACGTTCAGGAGTGACTTCGTAGGGAACCTGGTAGTTGGCCCCACCTATACGACGGCTCCGGAGTTCCACCTTGGGACCGGCGTTTTCCATGGCGGCATCAAGCACCTCAAGGGCAGGTTTTTTGAGCTGGTCCGCTGCTTGCTTGAGGGCACCGTAGACGATACGCTCGGCAACGGTCTTCTTGCCCGCATACATCATCTTATTGATCAACTGCGCAACCAATACCGAGCTATACGTAGCATCGGGTTCGGCAACCTTTCTTTTGGTAACTTTACGTCTCATGGTTATTTGTTTTTCGCTCCGTATTTTGAGCGGCCTTGTTTACGTTTGTCTACCCCCGTAGCATCAAGACGGCCACGGACGATGTGGTACTGGACGCCTGGCAAGTCTTTGACGCGTCCGCCACGCACCATCACCACGGAGTGCTCTTGGAGATTGTGCCCTTCGCCGGGAATGTATGCCGTGATTTCCATGCCATTGGTGAGTCGTACACGTGCCACTTTGCGCAAGGCAGAGTTTGGCTTCTTGGGGGTCATGGTTTTGACAAGCAAACACACTCCGCGCTTGTAGGGCGACCAGTGATTGACGGGACGATTTTGAATAGTATTAAAACTGTACGACAAAGCTGGCGACTTGGTTTTTGTCGCACGACTTGAACGAGGCTGCTTGAGCAGTTGTCTAAAGGTTGGCATTACCTTCCTACTATAACTCTAAAAAGAAAATCAATCAAGGGCATGAGAAATTTTGAGAGAAACAAGACGAAAAATATGAAAATAAAGATGCCGTAGCGCACGAGGAAGTATTTTACCTCCACCCATCGTTCGGGAAGGAACGTGAGCAAAAGCCAGTGACCATCAAGAGGTTGGATGGGCACCAAATTGAACACCGCCAGCAATAAATTTATCTGAACAACAAAATCCAAAAAATCCCTGGCGACCGGATTGCCGGCAATACCGGGAGCAAAACGCAATACCATGCCGAATAGTACAGCAAGGAGAATATTCGAAAGCGGGCCGGCAATGGCTACTTTTGCGGGACCGTATTTCTGATCGTTGAGATTGAGGGGGTTATATGGAACGGGTTTTGCATAGCCGAACACAAAGGTGCCCAGGCTGGCTACCAAGGTCATGAGGGGCAAGAGTAACGATCCAAACAGATCGAGATGCTTGATGGGATTTAGGGTAAGGCGACCGGCATATTTTGCCGTTTGATCCCCCATACTTTGCGCCATCAATCCATGGGAAATTTCGTGTAAGATAACGGAATACAAAAAAGCTACGATCTTGAGGATAACCATAGTCCTTGTAAAATACCACAAGATACCCTATAATGCCACCACTATGGCAACACGATGTCCGCGATGCGGCAAAAAACCCATGATGGCTACCAAACGCAAGCTCTTGCGCGGCCACTATAACCCTGTCAATCGATATCGAAAATATCCGAATTTGCAGTGGGCGCTGGTCGCCGGCAAACGCACCATGATCTGCACAAGTTGTATCAAAACACTAGCAAAAACTGTCTAAAGCGAAGGCGGGCCGTCGTATAATGGTAGTACGCGAGGCTGGGGGTCTTGCAGCGGGAGTCCGATTCTCCCCGGCCCGACAAATTAGAACCCTACAAGTTCCGGTTCGTTTTCAAGCATGATGCCGGTTTTTTGGTAGACAATGTCGCGTGCTTTTTTGAAAAGAGTCAGCACGTCATCGGCGGTGGCGTTGTTGAAATTGATGATATTGATCACTTGGAGTTCTGAAAGTTTTGCACCGCCTACGGTCAAACCTTTGAGATCGCAAACTTTGTCGAGAAGATAACCGGCGGGGACTTTAACCCCCTCTGTTTCCCCCTTACCATAAGGGGGAAGGGGGGTTCGAAATCCAGGAGCACCAGCAGGAAGCTTCGCGTACTGCTCTTCCGTAATAATCGGATTCTTGAAAAAACTTCCCGCGCTCCAGTATTCGCTTGGATCCTGGCCTTTTGATTTACGAATCGCAATCACCTGATCGCGCATTTCTTGCAACGTACCCGGTTTCAATCCATATGTGGTATTCGGTTCCCCATTTTTTGAAAGCTTGAGCGTAAGTCCCAAAACCACATATCTGCCTTTTTGAACATTAAAAATACTCTTCCGGTATCCAAATTTGCATTCGTCATTGGAAATTGAAAATTGAGAATTGGAAATTGTGTCATAAACGTCTACTGACGTTATGACACTGCGTGCCTCCTGGCCGTACGCACCCACATTCTGTATTGCCAATCCTGCCACATCGCCAGGTACAAACGACAAATTCTCCGTTCCCCATAGCCCGGCGTCGACTATTCTCTGTGCGCACTCATCCCAGTTTTCTCCGGCCGCGATGCTCACCGTCTCACCGTCAATCGCAAAGCCTTTGAGCTTTGGATGGATCACCAGCCCATCAAAGCCTTTATCGCTGACAAGCATATTCGATCCCCCGCCCAAAATTAATACGGGAAGGTTTTTTTCTTGAGCAAAAGAAACTGCTTCTCGCAGTTCCTCTATGTTTTCTATTTCAGTATAAAAAGCTGCCGGGCCTCCGATGTGAAACGTCGTGAGTTCAAAAAAGGAGACCTTCGTCGATACGTGCATAGTCATGCAATTCCTTTGCAGTAAACCAGTGTTTGATTTCGCGACTCGCTTCGGCAACATCACCGGAGGCGTGGACGAGGTTGCGGATCGTGCGCTTTGCGGCATTTGCCATCAGGGGTGAGTCGCTGGAGTAATCGCCGCGGAGTGTGCCCATTTCAGCGTTTGCGGGAATCGTGGCACCCACGATCTTGCGTCCCATCTCCACCGCGTGAAGGCCCTGAAACACCATAGCTACCACGGGGCCAGATGAGAGAAAATCCACATTCCAATCATTGATGATTTCGCCAATTTTCATGGGGTCGGACGATCCCATTTGCTTGACCGGATCGATACCGTGCTTTTTAAAATTTTCGAGGGTTTTATTTCCCATGCCCTCGAGCTGTTGTTTCGTAGGAAGGTAGTGTTTATGGACGTGATCCCGTGAAGGCTGGGTCATTTTTAAAGCAACTACTTTGAAGCCTTTTGTCTCAAAACGACGGATAATCTCTCCCACTAACCCGCGCTGAAGAGCATCGGGTTTGGCGAGGATAAGGGTTAATTCTTTTCTTGGATCAGTGTTCTGTTTTGATGGCATATTGCAAACCATCGAGGGTCAGCTCGATTCGTCCATTGATATCATTCCTATAATACCGCAATCCTGGTATTTTATCAAGCCGTTCTATAACTTGAGAAGTTGGGTGCCCATAGCTATTGCGCGCTCCGACTTGGATAAATGCAGCAATTGGGCTTGTCGCATCCAGAAATGCCTGGCTGGTAGATGTCTTTGAGCCATGATGTGCAACTTTCAAAAAATCAATGTCAACGTTGTGATAATCCATAAGTATACGATCTTCAACAGTTTTTTCAACATCTGACATAAACAAAACCGTTTGCTGTTTATACGACATCCTCATGACGATGCCGCCGTTGTTTGTTTTGGAAAGTTTTTGTCCTCGGACTTGTTCTGCGGGATTGAGTACCTCAAAAACAAGATCGTCCCCAATGGACATGCGATAGCCCCGATCTACGAAGGTCTGTGGAGCTCCCTCAAGACTTGCCGTCTGCTCCCATTGTCCACAGATCGCAGTAACACACAACATGCCAGTCTCGAGAACTTGAGAAACTTCATACTGTTTGAGCACTTCGACAAGCCCCGTAAGATGATCTGCGTCCGTGTGCGTAGAAACGACAACATCAATCGTACGATCCGTGACAGGTAGCACGGCCGCAAGTTCCTGAATCACGCGCGAGCCTGGTCCCCCATCAATCAAGATTTGCGTTCCTTCTGGTGCTTGAATCAGTATGGCATCGCCCTGACCAATGTTCAGAAAATAGACGTGCAAAAGCCCGTCGGCATATGCCGGACCACGCACGATAAAAAAACTGCCGATAGCACCTAGTACTAGTACACAACATATGTACCATTCCGTTTTTCGAGACATTATAGACTAATACTAGCCCAGGGAATGCTCGCAAACCAGTGGACAACAAGGAGAATCATCTTTCCCAAGGTCCACGCAAGAAATCCAACCACAGGACCAATCAGGGGAATCCAGCTTGTCATTCCTGCAGCAAACCCAAGCAACATGAGCGCAGGTATGAGTGGCAAGATAAGAATGTTAGCCGGCAAGGAAATAAGAGAAATGGTATGAAAGTAGTAGATGATGAGGGGAAGTACAAAAAGCTGTGCTGAAATCGTCACGGCAACCACCTCTGGAAACTTTGTTTGTAGTCTCGGTGCTAGCGTGAGAATGCCAAGCGTCGCAAGCACAGAAAGCTGAAATCCAATATCAAATCGCAAGATTAAAGGATCAAACCCCACCATGATCGCCGCGGCAATCACGAGTGCATGCATGGGAGTTGGCACACGTCCCATATGCTGTGCAAAAAGGGCAAATAGTCCCATAATGGCCGCCCGGATGACCGATGCCTGAAGCCCGGTAAGAATCGTAAACACAAGGAGAATTCCAAGCACCGCCCAAAAAGCTCGACGCCGAGATATAAGTGATGCAAGCATATTCATCAATATCACTGAAATGATACTGATGTTGTAGCCGGAAATCGCCATGATATGGGAAAGTCCGGTACGTCGAAAATCCTCCACGATGTCTTTTGGGAGCTGGGACCGAGCACCCACCAAAACACCCCCGATCAAGGCACTTACCGGCTGGGGAACGGTGCGATTCACCGAAACCAAAAACCAATCACGCACGGCGTAGACAGAACGATACCGCTGTTCACGAACAACGCGGGCTTCGTCTCGATGCTGGATAAACTCCTCACGCGTTGCATGCCGCGTAAACAATGCAACACCCACCAAGAACGTCAGAGCACACCAAAAGAGAATACGAGAAGGGTGTGTCAACTCAAAAACCCAAGTTCGCGTAAAACTTTTTCAAAAGCATGGATCGCCGCAAACGCTTGATCATGTTTCAACTGATAGTTTGTCTCATGCACTAGAAGATTCCGAAGTTTGTGCGCATCCCACAAATCCTGAATGCTCGTCAGTTCTTGAGGCTTGATGAGCATAAGCCGCTCCCCCATTGTCTCTCCTACAAACCCCCGAGCTTTGAGAGCTTCATCAACAAACTTGTCAGCTTCGATGACCGAAAGTTTCCACTCCGCCTCACGCGGTGAGTTTACGTATTGCTGAATGTGTTCCCACGCTTTTGCCCACGCATCGGAACGCTCTCCCTCTCCAGCGGCATGCTCGGGAGCTTCGGTATGGTGTTCACCACCATGTTCCCCACCGGCCGCGGCATGCGCATGTTCATGGAGCATGTGTTTGCGGTGATCCCGCATGATGAAGTGTGCCTTTAAATACGCAAAGACAGCAACAAACAAAAAGATAAACGTGAGAATGAGAAAAATAATCTTCACGTTCTGTTGCCAGCCGAGGTAGTTGACTCCCCTGAAAAAATCGATGATGTTAGCGGGTAGATTGCTCATACGCAAAAGCTGTTTGAAATATTTTTTCCTCTTGAAAACGATCGGCCATGATCTGAAGGCCTATAGGTAATTTTACTCCATCTAGCTCACCAAATCCACAGGGAACGGAAATACCGCATAATCCTGCAAGGTTTGCTTGTACGGTATATACGTCTGCCAAATAAAATTGTAATGGATCTTTAAACTCCCCTATTTTAGGCGCCATCACGGGCGACGTAGGACCCACAATCACATCGTGGTCATGGAAAACCCGATCAAAATCTCGACAGATCAGCGTCCGCACTTGTTGCGCTTTTTTATAGTATGCATCGTAGTACCCGGCGGAAAGCGCAAAAGTGCCGATCATGATGCGACGCTGAACTTCTCTGCCAAAGCCCTGGCTACGAGATTTTTCGTAGACTTCAAGTAAGTTTCGTCCCTCTGCAGAATATCCATATCTAATCCCATCTAGCCGCGCAAGATTCGTAGAAACTTCCGAGGGCGTGATGATATAGTAGGTTGCGAGCGCATAATCTGTCATTGGCAAACTGACTTCGCTGATCTTGGCTCCGAGTTCCTCCAATTTCTTTATGGCGTTCTTAATAAACGTTTCTACTTGCGGATCGAGACCTTCACCGAAGAATTCTTTGGGCACGGCAACACGCAAGCCTTTGATACTTTTGCCAAGGGATGCAGTATAGTCAGGGACAGGCTTGGGAGAGGTGGTGGAATCCAAAGCATCATGACCAGAAATCATGTTCATGACTATGGCTGCATCTTCGACATTCTTGGTAACCGGCGCAACTTGGTCGAGACTGGAGGTGAGCGGAATCAGACCATGGCGCGAGACGCGGCCGTAGCTTGGCTTTACTCCCACCGTCCCAGTCCACGAAGCCGGTAAGCGCACCGAGCCACCCGTCTCACTGCCCAGTGCAAAAAGCGCCATATCGGCGGCAACTGCGGCTACCGAACCACTGGAAGATCCACCAGCAACGCGTGTGTGATCGAGAGGATTGAGTGTGGGACCATAGGCGGAATTTTCGCCAGTCGTACCCATAGCAGAATCATCCATGTTTGTCTTTCCTAGTATGCTTGAACCTGATGCTCGAATTTTTTTCACTACCGTCGCGTCATAGCTTGCTATATAATTTTCGAGAATTTTTGAGCCGCCAGTACATTTTTCTCCTTCTACCATAATCAAATCTTTTACCGCACACGGCAATCCTCCCGGCGCATTTTCAAAAATGCTCAAATACGCATTGAATTTGGGATTAAGCTCATAGGTGCGTTTCAAAAAATACTGGGTCAATTCTTCCCCAGATACCTCTTTCCTCGAAAGTATTTCCTGTGCCTTTTTTAACGTTAAACCTTTAAACATTTAAACCTTAAACTTTCTTAAATACCTCCTTTACCTTCACAAACCTTCCCTCATGTTCCGGTGCGGCTTCGACAAGATCCATCGGATTCCCATCCCACCACGGCACGGCTTCGTCTTTCCGAAAAACATCTTCAAGTCCCGTGACCTGCGCCGTCGGCTCCACGCCTTCGGTGTTCACCTCTTTGAGTTTTTCCACGTACGTCAAAATCTGCCCAAGCTCCTTGGTCATTTTTTCTTTTTGTGCATCATCAAACTCCAACCTCGCCAATTTGGCAATGTGTTCAACTTGTTCTTTGGTGATAGTAGACATTAAGTCCAATCTAGCACAAAAAAAGTTAGCATGCTATATTCGCAATACTCTGGGAGGTGGCGCAATGGAAATTCTAAGAATCTGTCCGCTTCACAATGTGGCATTTGATAAGTTCTGTTCAAAGTGCTACCTACGGGACCCCCGCTGCCCTCAGTGCGGGAGTTCCAACTTTGGAAGTGAAGACGAGGGGCTTGTGATCAAGTGGACCTGCTACGATTGCAGGCACACCTGGACCGAGCAATAGCTCCTCCCGCCCTCGCGGACGGCAGCCCTCGCGCATTGCGCTTGGAGCTCGCGTCGCGGGGGCTGTTGTTTTTATTGAATGCAATTGGATTGTAACGATCACCACACCCACCATATCCTTAGTTCTACATTCCAGACCGGCCGTGTCAGAATATAGAATCACGAAAGTTTATATTTTTTCTCAAATTTTTTATTGAGCTCGTCTCCCAACGTAGGAACAACAATCAGATGCACAGAAGAGCGGAGCATGAGAATATCAACAAGCTCACTGATTTCTTTATCGCAAACATGAGGAGTAATAAAGACACTCTGTTGCAATTTGGTACAATCCCACTCTTTGAGTTTATCACGAAAAAGCTTACGCGCATTCCTTCTTTTTTCAGGAATATCGAATATAACGATACGCCATTGGTGGTCCCATCGTTTTCCCGATGGATCAAATGAAAGCTCCTGCAGTCGATAGTAATCAATGCGCGCACTTCCCTTTTTGGTTATATGGATGCCATTTTGTTTCTGTTGTATAAATCCATCCCGCTCAAGACGCTTGAGTGCTTGATTGATTTCCCATTCCCGATAACCTGGGCTCGATCGCATCATTTTGTTGGAAAGTGAATTACGACTAAAAGAGACTTCCATGATATACATCAACTCTCCTAAAGCTAGGAAAATATTTTTCACAATATTTTGTCCTTTTCCCATATTCTATATTCTAGCACGGCCGGTTCCAAATATATAACTACGTTTTGTTCACAATAAACTCTCTTTCTCTTAGGATTTTGGCGAGGAGGTCATCATGAAAGATGATCGAGAAACCTGGCCTCGATGTCCCTATGTGGGACTACCCGGAGGTGAGTGGTGCGACGGGCACACGTCGGATGGACTCTGCCCACCGGGATGCTCCGAGCATGTCGCCAATGTTCGGGATGAGAGGGAGAAGCGCCTCCATGAGGCTCTCACTCCGGATTTTCAGTAGCTCCCGCCCTTGCGGACAGACAGCCCTCGCGCATTGCGCTTGGAGCTCGCGTCGCGAGGGCTGTCTGTTTTTATACAACAACTCACCCTAACCCTCTCTTATAGATAAGAGAGGGAATTTCTTCCCCCTTATCTATAAGGGGGATTCGAGGGGGTTACTGAACGAGTTTCAGAAATTCTCCTTCATTCAATATCTTCACCCCCAGTTTCTTTGCCTTCTCGGCTTTACTTCCCGGTTCACTGCCGACCACCACATAGCTCGTTTCTTTGGAGACCGATGACGACGCATCGCCACCGTGGGAACGGACGAGTTCTTCTGCCGCTTCTCGACTCATGCTTTCCATCGATCCCGTAAATACAAACGTCTTGCCTTTGAGTTTATTGGACTTTTGTGTAGATTCCACCGGTAAAATCGCAATATGTTTTTTTAATTTAGTAATGAGCCTGTCGTGTGCAAACCAATCAAAAATACTTTTGGCTACGACTCCCCCAATGTCTTTAATAGCGGCGAGCTCTTCGAGCGAAGCCGACCCGAGCTTCTCGAGGGTTCCGAATTTTCGCGCGAGATCGACAGCTGTTTCTGATCCCACATGCGGAATTCCCAATCCATAAATAAAGCGATCCAGGGCTATTTTTTTGTGAGACTGAATTGAAGCAACTGCGTTTTCTGCCGATTTGTCGGCAAAGCGATCGAGGTTGAAAAAATCTTCTTTGGTGAGCGTAAACAAATCCGCTGCGTCGCGCACGAGTCCAGCATCCATCAGCGCGTCTATGATCTTTGGCCCGATGCCGTCCATGTCAAACGCGCCTTTGGAAATAAAATGATACATGCCTTCACGTTTGATGGCGGGGCAATTTTTGTTGACGCATTTATACGCAACCTCCCCTTCAACACGCTTGATTGTTTCATTGCACGCAGGACACTTCCTGGGAAATTGAAAATTCTTTTCCTTGCCCGTGCGCAGTTCGGTGATGGCTTTTTTGATATCAGGAATAACATCCCCTGCACGGCCGACAACAACCGTGTCACCGATTTTGACATCAAGACGTTTTATTTCATCTTCGTTGTGAAGCGTCGCGCGGGAAACCGTCGTGCCGCCGATTTCCACAGGCTCCAGTACTGCGACGGGGGTAAGCGTTCCCGTGCGGCCGACGCTGACAATGATGTCGTTGAGCTTGGTCGTCGCCTCTCGCGGTGAAAATTTGTACGCGATCGCGCCCCGCGGCGTCTTGCCGATGACGCCCAGCTTGCGGAACATCGCCTCATCATTGATTTGCACGACAATTCCGTCTATTTCGTAGTTCAGTGATTCGCGATGTTTCTCCCAGTAATCCCGAAATTCCTGTACTTCCTTGAGATCTTTGCAAAATTTATTGTGCGGATTTGTTTTAAAGCCCAGATCATGCAAAATCCTGTGCTCGTCTTCATGCGTCTTTTGTCCCAGATCCGTAATGAGCGAATATGCGTATGAATCCATCTTGCGTGAAGCGGTTATTTTTGGATCAAGCTGACGAATGGAGCCAGCGGCAAGATTGCGTGGATTTGCATACCCTTCTGCTTTAAATTCTTCAAATTCTTTTTTAGTAATAAAAACTTCGCCCCTGAGCACAATCTCCTCCTCATGGTCAATGGTCAATGGTACAGCGTCAATGGTTCTGAGATTTTGAGTCACATTTTCGCCTACGGTACCATCTCCCCTTGTTGCTCCTATTTTTAATATCCCTTTTTCATAGACTAATTCAATCGCAAGACCATCCAACTTCAGCTCACAGTAGTATCCCGAATCCCCCGCCTTGGGGTCGATGCGCCTAATACGTTCAAGCCATTCGCCCAAATCGTCCTCATTAAATGCATCTAAAAGCGAGAGCATGCGAGTTGGATGCGTGAATTTTTCAAACTTATCAAGTGGGGTGCCACCCACGCGTTGCGTTGGCGAGTCAGGTGTGACAAGCTTCGGAAACTGCGTTTCCAAGTCAAAAAGCTCTTTTTTGAGGCTATCTTCAACGCTTTCTTCTACGAGTGGTTTGTCCAAAACCAGCCGGTGGTAGCGGTATTTATTGATAAGATCGCGAAGCTTTTTTATTCGTAAATTTGGATCCATTCGTAGATTGGGATGTTCTAGAATGATATCTCAAAAGCTCGCGTTACGCCACGGTAGGTCCCCGTCGCTTTCACCGGAGAAACGGAACAATCCGTTATCGTAAACGTACTTCCGTTGGTCATCGTTGGCGATGGAACCGGTTCGATTCGGTTTGAATAGAGACACCATTCTAGGGCACTTTCTGCCGCATATGCCGCAGTTACCGAATTTTTTGCTTCCGCGGCAATGCGAATTTTCGGAATGAAAATAGCAGACAACGACAGCGCAATGGAAAGAATAACCGCCACAAGCAGAATACTTACCACCAAAGCAAACCCGGATTGTGTGTTGGATTTAATCATTGATACTGCGCGGTGAAACACTGGTTTGAATGTCGATCAGCGATTGCTGTTTTGTTTTTTTACTCCGCATACTCGCCAGCATGGTGATGCGCGTCTGCCGGCCATCACCGGGCTGTGAGCCGGAAATACAAAAGTTCAGTTTCGTAAATGCAACGGTGCTGGAAGTGATCGCCACGCCATTGCGGTGAATATCGGTACCCGACAACGTGTACGTAATGGCGCCCAGATCCGGATGGAGAACTGAAAGGGATAACTCCGGCAAGTTCGTGCAATCGGAGTCTGAGACGGAAGGACTAACTTGCGAAACACGAAGTTCTTTAATCATCGTTTCAAGAACGAATGCCGCATTCTCTTCCGTTTGTTGAAGATTAAAAGCGCGTCGTTGCAGATCCAAACCGTAGACAAAGGCAGAGCCCACAATGATCATGATCAAGCCAAAAAGAGACATGGCCACGAGAAGTTCCACTAGGGTAAAACCCTTAGTACCAGTTGTAGAGATGTTCTTCTGCATTGACTTGTTTTGTACCGGTCCTTTCTCTCCAGGATACTTGTACCATTACCACGATTTCTGCCGTCGGACTGGCGCCAACTTTTCGAATGTTGACCGATCTGCTAAACACCGTCCCTACACCGGCGCTATCGTGGCTGTACAGTTGCTGGCTATCATGAAACAGCTTTGGATCGCACGAACCTGCTAGTTCAGTTGAATTCCACTGCACGCAGTACGTTCCATCCGGTACAGGACCTCCCGCATTGCCAAAAGATCCAAATTCATTGCCTGCAAACCAATCCGTATCACGCAAGTTTCGAACCAACTCCATTCCTTCCTGGGTCAGACTACTGGCAATAAAGCTATTTTTGATGAAATTTGCGTTGCTTGTGTTGAATGAAATCAGAGCAAAAGCTCCGGCAAGTGCCACGCTCAATACAAAAAGAGCGACGAGTGTTTCTATCAAGGTAAATCCTGATGTTCGCTGATGCATGTCAGTTGGTCGTGTCAATTTTACCGGAAGTATACACCGATATTTTTGTTCCCGTCCCAGATCCTGCACCCTGTTGGAGAACAATCTCGATCACGGAAGGTGGCTGCGACGAGGAAGAACTCCCCCCGATGTACGTCGTTGGGTGGGGAGGAGCAAAAAAGATATCAAAAAAGCTACTCTTAATCATAAGACGGGTATTGCTCAACTGTTTCTGTTCTATAATACGGTCGCCAGCGGCGTTGTACAAACCGGTGTCGCAGGGTGTTGCGTAGGGTCGTGCAAATAATAGATAGGTCCGAACATCAACATAATGAACACCGAATCCGCAGGTGGGAAGTCCCTGGTATGAACTCCCCGCAAGAGCCATGGACTGCATACGCCTGATATCAGCGCTGACAATATTTGCGGATTGATTGCGCGCCGTGGCATTGGAGGAAGAAGAGCGAAAATTATACACCAAAATACCTGAAAACGAAGCGATGATCGCCATAACTATAAGCAACTCAATCAGATTAAAACCGCGAGAGTATTTCATGAATCGGCGCTTGCAGTGACGCAACGAGAACTGCTCCAAATGCAAGCAACGTGCCAAAGGGAAGCTGTGTTTTCATGGTCGCCTTCTTTAATACTAGCAAAATAGACCCCAAAAGTCCCCCCACAATAACTGCAACATAAAAAACAACCAACGCATCGGGAAAGCCAAACAACAGTCCCAAAACACCTGCCAGTTTCACATCTCCAAAACCGATCCATCGTCCCCGAGAAAAAAACCAAAGAAGAAAGAAGAAAAGCGCAGCCGCGAAAGCAAAAATAACAGCATCCCATGATCGATGATTCACCAGTGCAAGAAGCACAATCGGTACCAAAAGCATGTCGGGAATAAGAAAATGCTGCAGATCAATTACAGAGATTACGAGAAGCAATGCAATCGCTGCAAGCATAAGCGGCTGTTGCCACAAAAGAACAAAAAGCAGTCCCGAAATCAATTCGATCAGCGGATACTGCAACGAAATTCGCTCCGAACAGTAGCGGCAATGGCCACGAAGTAAGACAAAACTCACCAATGGAACAAGATCGTACCAAACAAGCCGGTGACCGCAGTACGGGCAATGCGAACGTCCCGCAAAGAAACCTTCGCCATGCGGGATTCGATATATGAGCACATTTAAGAAGCTGCCAACGATGAGCCCGAAAGCGAAGTAAACAGCAAGCACGCCTATTTTATACCAAGATCAAAGAGAAAATCTGGGCTATCTGCGCCGGACTCAGCACCCGTCCATTCTGAACCGGTAAAATCAGCATCCCCACCAAGCAAAGCGGCATTTTTATTTTCGAGTTTCGCAACAATTTGGTACTTGGTCTTTCCCGAGTCAACGTGGTACTTGTAGTCTACGTTTGTTGAGGGATCTTTCGGCGCTGCCCCTGACTGGAAGAATTTACCCATGTCTGGATCACCGAGAGTTGCGGGGTATACTCCATTTTCATCATAATATTCTTCCACGGCAGTACGAATTTGACTCACATCGGTTCCCCGTCTCGTGTCACGCGCTTTTCCACGAGCAGTATTGAGCTGTAGCAAGAGCAACGTCGCCAAGATGCCGATGATAGCGATAACGACCAAGAGTTCAACGAGAGTAAAACCTCGAGAAAAAGTGAGTTTTTTCATAGTGATTGTATTATACCGCAAGCAAAGCTCTCTGCAATACCAGTTACCCACACCTACACGGCGTTGATGAGGCTGTAGATCGGCAGTAGCACGGCGGCAACAAGTCCCCCGACACCGATACCAAGAAGAAGTATCAAGAGCGGCTCGATGAGCTGGGAAAGGTTGGCGACGTCATTTTCCGCTTCCGTTTTATAGAACTTGAGGATATGTTGCAGCATAAAATCTGTGCGACCAGTCCGTTCCCCCGTGGAGATCATAGAACTTACCAACGAGGGAAATTCAGGGTGCTGCTGAAGCATAGCAGAAAGTGTTCCCCCGCTCTGAATGCTTGTTCGAGCTTCCATAAGTATTTTCTTGTAAACCTCATTGCCCACGACGTTTGCCGTAATTTCTACACCTTCCAAAATCGGTACTCCAGCATGGATCAGCGTGGAAAGCGTTTCGGCAATACGGGCAATGTATAGGTCACGTATAATCTTCCCAAACTTTGGAATATGAATTTTAAAGCGATCAAATGCCTGTCGTCCCTGTTCCGTACGCACATAGGAAATCCCTCCGGCACAAGCAAGGAGAAAACCAACCACCAGCAAAAATATATACTTGGTAAAAAAATCGGTCGTACCGATCAGGATACGTGTAGGAAGAGGAAGTTCCGTCACGCCGGAATCTCTGATGATCGTCAACAGTTGTGGTATGACGGTTGTCATCATAACAATCGAAACCACCACAAGAGAAAGTAATACAAAGGCTGGATAAAACATGGCACCCCGAATTTTTGAATTCAAGGATGCGGTTCGCTCAAGATAATCCGCAAGGTAGCTCAACGTTTCTTGCATCTTGCCAGCAACTTCGCCAACGTGAATCATGCTCGTAAAAAAATTGTCGAACACGCGCTCGTGCTCGGCGAACGCCGTGGAAAGTGAGGCCCCGCCTTCGATATTGCCAATCACAACACCAATAATTTTTCGAAAAGAATTTCGTTCCGTTTGCTTGTAGAGTATGTTCAAACCTTCTAGCAGTGGAACATCGGCTTCGATCAGCGTAGCAAGTTGTCGAGTGAAGACAATGAGATCTTTCCGCGATGGTCGATTGAAAAATGAAAAAAGATCAGCCTGAAAAATACCCCGTTCCATTGTACGAACTGAGAGAACAAGCAATTCTTTCTGCTGAAGCGACGTCACCGCCTGATCTTCCGACGGCGCATCAATCGTCCCTTCAACGACCTTCCCAGTCGTATCGCGTGCTTGGTAATAAAAATCCATCCCGTTAGAAGCCCCAAATTATTGTGATATTCGACATAGCGTGGTTGATAGCCCGTTAGGGTAGCTTCTAACGGGATCCATACCTTATTTCAAAAGCGTCTGAAGCGAGGTGATGTTGGGAGAATAGAACTTTGCTTGCTCCAACGAAATCAATTTGTTGCGTACCAATAAAGCGAGTGATTGGTTGAGCGATATCATTCCAGCTTGTGCGCCGGTTTCAATGGCAAGATTGAGCTGTTCAATTTTGCTTTCCCGAATAAGATTTCGTACGGCCGTACTAGCGATCATGACCTCTACCGCCGGTATGAGCCCCCCTCGCATGCCGGGTATCAAACGTTGTGAGATGACACCGGAAAGCGAATTTGCGAGCTGGCTAACGATTTGGCGCTGTTGGTTGGGTGGAAAAATATCAATGATGCGCTCTATGGTTTGAGCGGCATCATTGGTATGGATGGACCCCAGTACCAAATGTCCTGTTTCTGCGGCCGTCACTGCCGCACTGATGGTATCGTAGTCTCGCAATTCCCCTACCATAATGACATTGGCATTTTCGCGAAACGTGGAACGCAAAGCGCCGGCAAACGTCAGCGTGTCGCTTCCCACTTCGCGCTGATCGATGATACTTCTCTCAGGGTTAAAAATGTACTCTATCGGATCTTCAATGGTGATAATCTTTTCAGTGCGCTCCATATTGATCGCCTGGATAATTGCCGCACATGTTGTTGATTTACCATGGCCTGTGGGTCCGGCCACCAGAACAAATCCTTGGGAAAGCTTGGTAAAAATTTTGATTTGGTCCGGCAAATGCAAGTCCGCGATACTGCGAATTTCGTTGCTGACGTACCGAAGAACCGCCGCTTGATTTCCACGCGTTTCATAAATATTGACACGAAATCGAAGATCTTGGCCAAGCTGGTAGCTAAAATCAGCCTCCAGTGTTTTTTCAAATCTTGCTTTGCGATCTTTGCCCAGAAGAGCCGCCACCATTCCTTCAATATCCGTCTTACTCAAGATTTTTTGATCCGACAGCGGTACCAAAGCGCCATCGATACGGAGGGTTGGATAGTACCCCGGCGATAAGTGAATGTCCGACGCGCCCTTCTGCACGCCGGTGGTCAACAGATCATCAAGTTGTGATTGGTAATTTTCAGCCACGTTGTGTTTATTTTACCACCTTATCTCATATGAAAGAAACTTTTGTTACCAACATATTGACTATTTATATAAAACATGCTATTATTATTTTCGGCCAAAAGACATCCAACCGGCCAGGAGGTAACGGTCCGAGCAAGCCCGCGCGAATGGGACGTCTGGGACACGGTGACCGACAGGAAGGTCACCATTCTGAGGATGACAGCTCGAGAATTTATTCTGTCGTCCGCAAAATAAAAACCATCAGCCACCGCTGATGGTTTTTATTATGTTACCGTTTCTTCATCCCCTGCTTGGGCGACTTGCAACAACTCTTCCATGGAGGTGATTCCTTTTAATACTTTCAATATACCATCCTGATACATGGTGACCATACCTTGGCGCTTGGCTTCGTCGCGGAGTTTTTCTTCGGAGAGATCGGTGAGAATGATACGTTCCAGCTCATCGGTCATTTCTAACGTTTCCAAAATAGCCACACGACCGTGGTATGCCCGATTGTTGCATTCTTTGCATCCCGGACCTGCCCGACAGATTTTGAATGGCGGTTTTGCCTTTACGGCATCCGTAATCATTTTTGTTTCACTCGGCGTTGCGTCTACAGGCACCTTGCACGAGTCACAAAGTTTGCGGAGCAAACGCTGTGCGGCGGCAAGATTGAGTGAGGGCGCGATCAGATACTTTTCAACTCCCATATCCACGAGGCGCGGAATCACACCGATCGTATTGTTGGTATGAAGCGTCGAAAGCACGACGTGTCCAGTCAACGACGCCTGCGTGGCCAGGGTGGCGGTTTCTTTATCGCGTATTTCCCCCACCATAATAACATCCGGATCTTGGCGAAGGATGTGGCGAAGTCCACTCGCAAAAGAATAGCCAATCTCTTCATGAATCTGCGACTGATTGACGCCATCAATATAGTGTTCAATGGGATCCTCAAGGGTTACGATATTGACCTGATCCTTGTTCATTTGGCGCATAATGGCGGCCAGAGTGGTGGACTTTCCCGAACCCGTAGGTCCTGTTATAAGGATGGATCCAAACGGTTTGTCAATATTGCGATTCAAAATTTCAATGGTTTTATCCTCAAAACCAAGATCTGCAAGCGTCAAATCCCCCACAAGCGGATCGAGAATGCGAAGTACAATCTTCTCGCCGTGATGCGTGGGAAACGTGGAAACACGAAAATCCACCGTGCGATCCTGTAACTTCGTGGAAAACCTGCCATCCTGCGCGAGACGCGATTCATCGATTTTTAGTTCAGCCAAAATTTTAATGCGTGTGACAAGCGCGGAGAGAAGGTTTCCGGGAAGTGAGAGCGCTGTCTGCAACTCGCCATCCACACGAAATCTCAATCGAATCGAATCTTGAAATGGCTCGATGTGAATATCCGATGCGCGTGTATCCACTGCGTGCTTTATGGTAGCCGCTACCACCTTGGTAATCGGCGCTTCAGCGGTAAGCTCCGTGAGTTCAATTTCTTTTTCAGAAATCTTCAACTCTTTCTGAGACACATCTTCTGAAATAGACTCGAGAGCCTTGCCCACTTCTGACGTGAGGGATAGAAAATTTCCGCTCAACATTCGAAAGTCTTGGTAGGAAATGAGGTACTTCTCGAGGGTCAGATTTTCTTCAGAAGAGATAAACTTCAGCGCTTGAAGGGCATCGATGTTTTCAGGATCAACGAGAACAACTTTGAGAAGACCTCCTTCACGGGAAAAAGGAAGAATACGATAGAACTTTACGGTAGCATCAGAAACTTTTTCAGAAAGTTTCGTATCTATTTCGACTTCAGAAGCTCGAATGATGGGCAGTTTGTAAATCTGCGCTTTGATTGCCACGAGATCTTCGTCGCTGATAATTCCCCTTTTAATCAACAACTCCCCGAAATCGTGTTCACCGGAAGCCATGTCGGGCTCAAGTTGCGCAATAAGTTCCTGCGTTATTATGTTACGCTCGATCAATTCATCAACCAGGAGCTGGGGTGCTTTGAGGATCATTAAAATGGAGCAAAAGGATCCTGCTTCCCCGTCAAGCCGGGTTGGACAGGATATTCGCCAATGGTCTTTAACGACGTGAATACATTGCTTGAAAAAAGCGCAAAATCAAAATGCAAATCTTTAAATTTGAGGAATGACGAATCTTGCAGGGCAGGAGAAATAGGAACCTCAAATGACTCATCACGAACAACCTGTACATAGTAAAAATATCCCGCTACCAAACCAAGGACAACGATTAGGATAAGGATGAATGTACTGACGTGATGTGGTGTGGTTGATGACATGTTATTTGAGACTATAAGCATTCCCCTGAATCATGATCGTAAGACGGTTACTAAATCCCCCTGACACTTCTTGTTCTGTGATGTCAATCTTGGTTATGTCGTAGAGCCTCAAACTTCGTTCAAGGGTATCAAGGAATGCAAGGAACGATGGATAGTTCCCGGAAAGCTCTGCTTTTAAAGGAATTACTTGATAGTCCCCCTTACCCTTTTGCGCCTCTCCAATACCCAAGGAGGAAAGTTCCATTCCATGATCCCTCGCCGCGGCCTGGAAACTCTCCGTCAAATAATCATATTGTTTCTGCTTGGGCAACGCGAGAAGCACCCGTGCAATAGTCGATTCATTGGCAGTATATTGATTTCCAAGATCCACGACACTGCGCTGGGCAATTTTCGTATCCTGCAAGAGTGTCTCCCGAGCCTCACGTGACGCCCAAGCTCCACGAAGTTCTCGATATTGAGGCAAGCCAAAGGCAAAGAACAAGACACCTTCAATCGCAAACAGTATTGCTGTGATCAACCGTTTATTCATGGGAAGCTTTTTTGAGTAAAAAATGATTAGGCTGAAAAACGAGTTTCATGGTAAATTCCACCCGTCCGTTTCCCGCAAGACCAACCTTATCCAGTGTAACATCACTCATAACATCACTCCGATAGAACGAAGCGATTTGCTTGGCTACGGTACTGTAGCTATCAGCAACTGCGTGGAATACGTAGGTTCGTTTTGTGGCGTCTGCAGAAAGAGACAGGAACGTCACCCTTGGTTCTATGAGTTTTTGAACCTCTCGAAGCCCGTTGACCCATACGGTGTGTGATGAAAGTAGCGTCTCTGTTGCATGTACCTGTCGTTCGAAATTGAGAAGCTTTTCTTCTTGGTTTTTATCTCGTCTAGCATGGATATCTGCAAGTTGATCGTCTATTCTTTCAATGGAAGATATTGTTTTGTTCGTCATGAGTTGCAACACTCCCCACACCACAACCAGCACCACAAAAACCACGAGGGCGATGGATAACGATGTATTCTCACCCAAGAAACTTCCAAGTCTAAAACCTTTTTTGCGTGTAGGGAGAAGTTGTAAATCGCCGTTATTCATATGTCACGCATAGCCAGACCAATAGATACTACGAACGTAGAATTCAACTCGGTGCGAAGAGACTCCAGCTCTGGTGGTAGTATAACACGGGCAAGAGAATTGCCTGAAGATACCGGTCTCCCCAGTTTCTCTGAAAAGTATTCGATAAAACTGGGCATGTTTGCCAACCCGCCTACGACCAAAATTTTTGTAATCTTCGTTTTACGCTGATCTTCATAGTTATGAATGGTTTTATTGGCCTCAAACGCCATCATGTCCACCAGAGAACTCATGGCCTGCCGAATAATATTATCGTCACCACTGCGAATACCAAAGTTGCGCTTAAGCTCTTCCGCTCGCCGCAAGTTGACGCCCAGTGCACGTGAGATCGATTTCGTAATTGCAAACCCTCCTACTTCATAGTCGTGGCTCGCACGCTGAAATCCATTCTCAACCACAAGAATGGAGGTACTTCTTCCGCCGATGTTAATGATCGCTATGGGGCTCAAATCATTGCCGACGAGCGCTCGAGTAAGAGCAAAATTTTCCAGCTCCAACGCTTTTAGATTCAGCCCCGCGTCTTTCATGATGGTCTGGTAGCGGGAAACCTCCTCTTTGGGAACGGCAACGAGAAAAACTTCAATGTTGGGCTGACTTTTGGGATCTTGGGAGACAATTCCGGGTCGTTGGTCTTTGCGAACATTGACAATGGCCCAATCAAGCTGGACTTCTGAAAGCGGGATGGGAATGTATTTTCGAGCTTCAAACGGGATTGCTTTGGCCACCTCATCTTCAGAAAGGTACGGCATGGTGATGGTGGTGGAAAATGTAGGAAACGATGGAATAGAGGCAATGACATCGCGGCTTTTCATGTGTGCTTTTTGCAAAACTTCCTGGATGCCGCTGACAAGATCTTTGTTGGAAAGTTTTACGACATTGAGCGCCGATTCATCAGGTTCTATTTCAAATGTTCCATAGTTAGTGAGATTGAAACGGTTTGATTCTTTGGCAAGTTCAACAACCTTGATCGAGGCAGTACCGATATCAATACCAAGCCGGCCTTTTTTGTCGAAGCTAAAAAATGCCATGCAAATAGTATATCATGAAAGGAAGATGCAGAAATCAACATTCTTGGATCTTCTCTTTCCCCGATCCTGTTTGTATTGCAAGACACTCCTCCCCACGAGCGAACCCAACACTTATTTATGTTCGTCATGCCGCGGATTCATACCCTGGAATACGGTATCACGCTGTGCATTTTGCCCGCGCGCAGTAACATTATGGAAAACATGCGAGAAATGCCGACCGGATCATAGCCTTGATCGCCTCCTTGTTGCCACCGATTACCGAGACCCCGTGGTAGAGCGTATGGTAAAAGCTCTAAAATATCGGTTTGTTCAAGTTGTAGCCAGTGACATTGGTGCCATCATGGCAACGTATTTTGAACAACGGGCGAGTTTAATAGGTCTTGATCCAAAAAACTTGACTATCTCCTCCGTTCCCCTTCATCCGCGCCGCCTGCGCTGGCGAGGGTTTAATCAGGCTAAGCTCATCGCAAACGCCATTGGCAAAGAACTTGGCCTCTCCGTCCGCCATGATCTTCTCAAGCGCACGGTATACAAATCACCTCAAGCTGACATTGAAGATCGAGTGGAAAGGATCAAAAACGCAGAAAATATCTTTGCGGTCGGTCCGCTCGTAGCGGTCCGACCGCTTACTCGGACCGTACTTCTGGTAGACGATGTCGCCACCACTGCTTCTACGCTCAACAACGCCGCCCGCGTCTTGAAGGACGCGGGGGCAAAAAACGTCATTGGGTTTGTTTTCGCGAGAGGCTAGTCCAATAGCGTCTTTGCGATCTTGTTGAGTTCCTCTAAATTTGCAAATTTAATTTCAATCCGGCCGCCGGTCAGACCAGGCTTGATGGCGACCGAGGTACCGAGGGTACGCGTGAGATTGGATTGTAACTCCACGAATCTGGGGTGCACCGCACTGGGGTCTTTGCGCGTTCCATGCACCATTTGCGCGGTACGCTCCAGGTCTTTAGAACCAACACTGCCGGCCAAAAGCTGTTTAAACATCGTTTGCTGGTGATCGGCGTCTTTAAAAGCTAGTAGAGCTCGCGCATGGGTACGCTCGATTTTTCCCGAACGAATCGCCTCCTTGATGTTCGCGGGAAGATTCATGACACGAATCGTATTGGCGACGGCCTCGCGGCTCTTGCCGACTTTTTGAGCAATCTGTTCCTGGGTGAGATCAAATTCATTCGCAAGCCGGTCATAGGCCTCCGCTTCTTCGAGCACATTGAGGTCTTTGCGCTGGATATTTTCCACGAGCGCAACCTCAAGTTTCATGCGACTTTCTTCAAAATCATCGCGTACGATCACTGGCACATGGGGAAGGCCGGCCATCTTTGCCGCGCGCCAACGACGTTCGCCAGCTACAATTTCATACTCCACCTCGCGCCCTCGATCCGTATCGGTCGCAATACGCGTGACTACCAGCGGCTGGAGAATACCAAACTTTTTTATTGATGACGCGAGCTCGCCCAGTGCATCAAGATCAAAGTCCTGGCGAGGCTGATTGGCGTTTGGTCGAATGCTGTTGATTTCCACATTGTAGATGTTTTCACCTTTTGTTTGGGCAACCACCGCTGTCGCCCTTTTAGAGGGAATCAGCGAGGCAAGTCCGCGTCCAAGACTGGATAGTTTTTTCATAGTGTTAATTGTAATATTTCTTCGGCAAGCTGTCGATATGCTTGTGCACCTTTGGAATTTGGATCAAATTGGAAGATGGTTTTCCCGTGGCTTGGCGCGGCGGCTAGCGAAATGGATCGTGGAATCATGGTCTGGAAGACGCGGCCGGGAAAGTTTTTTCTCACTTCATCCGCTACCTGCTGGGAAAGCATGTTGCGTTTATCGTACATCGTCAACAATACGCCATAAATCTGCAGGTTAGTATTGAGCGATGTCCGTACCAAATCAATCGTATTGAGAAGCTGGCTCAAGCCCTCCAGCGCATAGTATTCACACTGCACAGGTATAATCACGCCATCAGAGGCGGCAAGACTATTGATGGGCAGCATGCCGAGACTTGGTGAGCTGTCGATGATGATGTAGTCGTAGTTGGTGCGGATTTTGTTGAGGACGTTTTTGAGCCAAAACTCACGCTCTTCTACGTTTACCAATTCAACGTTCGCGCCCGCGAGACTCGGAGCGGCAGGCAACAGGTCAAAGCCCAACAGTTGTGTCTTCCGAATGATTGCCTCCGGTTCATAGTCTCCCACGAGCGTGTGGTAAAGATTGAGGTGATCATCTTTGAGATACACACCCAAGCCCGTCGTCGCATTTGCCTGCGGATCCGTATCCACGACGAGAATGTATTTCCCGAGTGCCGCAAGATAGGCACCGAGATTGGTTGCCGTCGTCGTCTTCCCCACTCCGCCTTTTGCGTTTACGACTGAGATGATGCGAGCCATGGTAGCTTCATCATACCCTGGAAATTTTGAGTTTACAATGGTATAAATAAAGATCGCCCGAGTGGCGGAATTGGCTATACGCGCACGACTCAAAATCGTGTGACCGCAAGGTCGTGTGGGTTCGACTCCCACCTCGGGCACTTTATGGCAAAGCAAAAGTTGCCTTTCAAAAATTTTGATTGGACTGCCCACTTAGCTTATGCGGTCGGATTGCTAACCACTGACGGAAATCTTTCGCCGGATGGACGACACATTCATTTTCGATCAAATGATATTGATCTCATCGAAACATTCAAAGACTGTCTGAACATAAAAAATAAAGCTGGTGTTTCTTTCAATAAAGGGCTCCTGAAAAATCCGTCCTATAAAGTTCAATTTGGAAACGTGCAACTTTATCGATGGCTTCAAACGATCGGGTTACAACCAAATAAAACTTACACAATCGCTGAAGTAAAAGTTCCCGATGAATACTTTAGAGATTTCCTACGAGGACATCTTGATGGTGATGGTTCAGTTATTTTTTACCAAGACAATTACAATTTCTACAAGGGAAGAAATTATTCTAACTCCCGATTATACGTCTATTTCATTTCGGCGAGCGAAAAACATATCAGATGGCTCCATGCCAAGGTTACGACACTGGCAGGAATAAAAACTGCGTTGATTAAAAATGCTCCACAAGACAAAAACCGTGTTCCCATGTGGGTAATCAAGATTGCTAAAAAATCCTCTCTTAAATTACTACCTTGGATTTACTATCAAGATGCACTACCAACGTTAGCACGCAAAAGAGCAACGGCAATGCAAGGGATCAATGCTATTGCGCAGGAAAAGAGAAAAACTTACAATAAGATTGTCGCTACATAATTGAGTCTTTCCCTCGGCACTGTAATTATGAAAATCACTTATGACAAGGAGGCAGACGCAGCAATGATCTACCTGCAGGAAATCAAGCAAGGTGGTACAGCCTGGACTTACCCCTGCGATCCCACGGAAATAAAAGGAATGATCAACTTAGATTTTGACAAAGATAATCGATTGATCGGGATTGAGGTTTTGGATGCTAGTAAACGCTTGCCCAAAGAGTTACTAGATTCGGCCGAACGAATTGACAAGTCAGGCTGAAGACATCAATTTCACCACATTCTCAAGCGCTACCGCACAGACGAGCGGTCCCACCCCACCGGGAACAGGCGTAATGAGCGAGGCTTTTTTGCTGACGTTCTCAAAGTCCACATCACCAGAAATCTTGCCCTCCGCACGACCATATCCAAAATCCATCACGATCGCCCCTTCTTTCACCATGTCGGCTTTGATCATGCCAACATTGCCAGTTCCGGTAATGAGAATATCTGCTTGGCAACACAGTTCTGCCTGGTTGGCATCGCCGCGACTGATGACCGTGACACTTGCTTTCATACTAGCAAGCATGTGTGCGGCCGGTCGGCCCACAAGCAATCCGTAGCCAAAAACCGCAACTCGCTTCCCTTCAACATCAATTTTGTGATAATCGAGGATTGCTTTTACCGCGGCCGGACAGGGCGGCATCACTGATGATCTTCCAACAAAAAACGCCCCTTGGGCTTTTTGTGAAAGTACATCAGGATCTTTTTCTAGAGGAATTGCATTAAGCACCGCCTGCTGGTTGATATGCTTAGGAAGTGGCAATTCGAGAATGATACCTGAAACTTTTTTCTGTTTTGCAATCTTTACAATTTCGGCTCTCAACTTTTTCGTAGTGATATCTGAAGAAAATTCGTACCATTTGTATTCAAAGCCGGCCTTCTTGGCCATCTCTTCTTTGATTTCCAAAAAACGTCGCATCTCTTCCTGCGCGCCAACCAACACCGCCGCCACTAGCGGTTTAGTCTTGAGCTTAGCCACTTCCCCAGCCACCCGCTCCATGATTTCCGCCGCAATTTTTTTACCGTCGATGATCACTTCTTTTTTGGTGTTAGCTCAATTTCTTCCTTGAGTAAATCAAACTTTACGACAAAAAGATCAAAAAAGCCACGCTGACCAAGAACTCCAAAGGATCTTTTGCCCAAATGATAAGAAAAAGCAACTTGGGTTTTGTATTTCCAACCACCAATGAGAAGCGTAACTTCGTGGATAAAAGCATCAGCCGCACTTGATTCTTGTATTCCTCGAAAGTTTAATTTTCTTCCTTTGGATATGTCCAAATTCAAGGCCTCCCCTATTCCGGCATCAAAAATACAAAAATCTGCTCCCGAATCGATAAGTGCGTCGTATTCGAAAGGCTCACCGCCAACAGTTAATCCAATGGGGATAACGGGTTTCAGAATGGCATCACCAAAAAAATCTGATTGTTCTGAAAGATGAAATTTGAGATATTCAAATTTCATGAAAATTAAAACGCTCCCCCAATATAGGGAACAATCTCTGTGGGCACTCTAAATAGAATAGGGCTGGGTAAACCTTTTTTTCGAGCTTCTTGTAAAACCTCTTTGGCTGTTTCGCCGCTCGCCACAACGGTCTTTTGATCTCTTTTCATAGCGACCCAAAGCCCCTTATATTTCTCAAAATTTTCACTCCAATCGATTGCTGCCATGATGATATGATATCAAAAAGCAATAATGGCGTCAAAGCAACTCCGCCGCTATTTTTTTGCCGTCGATGATCACTATTTTTTCTTCGTCAGCACCTCGTGAATCTTGTGCGCAAGTTTGATCATGTCTTTTTCTTTCATGCCGCGCGTGGTTGCTGCTGGGGTACCCAGACGTATGCCGTTGGGATTCCAGGGTTTTGCGGGATCATGGGGAATGGTGTTTTTGTTGACCACGAGGCCATGCTTTTCGAGCAAATTTGCCGCATCCCCTCCCGTGATGCCCTGCGGGCGCAGATCTACCAACATGAGATGATTGTCGGTACCACCAGAGACAATCGTATAGCCAAGTTTTTTGAGCTCGCCGGCAAGGGCCTTGGCATTTTTGACAATCTGTTTTGCGTAGGCTTTGAAACTCGGCTTGAGTGCTTCTTCGAGTGCCACGCCAATTCCTGCAATCGTATGAAGGTGCGGACCCCCCTGCATGCCGGGGAATAGCGCCTTATTGATGGCGTCGATGAGCTCGGCACGCGCGATGATAATGGCGCCACGCGGACCACGAAGCGTCTTGTGAGTCGTAAACGTCACAATATCCGCATACGGAAAGGGGCTCGGATGAGCGCCGCCTACAATGAGTCCGGCAATGTGCGAAACATCCGCCATGAGTCTGGCTCCCACCGCATCGGCTATTTCACGAAACTTTTTGAAATCCACGGTTCTCGGGTAGGCCGTAAATCCACATACAATCAGCTTGGGCTGAAATTCCTTTGCCGTAGCCATGATGGCATCATAGTCGAGGTAACCGTCTTCTTTTACGCCATAGTGTTTGAACTGAAAGAGCTTGCTCGTAAGACTCACCGGACTACCATGTGTGAGATGACCGCCTTCTGAAAGTGACATCGCAAGGATCTTGTCCCCCATCTGCAGTGTGCCCGTGTAGACGGCGAGATTTGCAGGACTGCCAGAGTGAGACTGTACATTTGCCGCCCATTCTTTGGGATTGAGTTTGAAAGCTTTTAGCGCGAGACGACGCGCTTCATCTTCAACATGATCGACGATACTATTGCCGTTGTAGTAGCGCTTGTGGGGATAACCCTCGGCATATTTGTTCATCAGCTCCGAGCCCACCGCAGCCATGACCGCTTTTGATGCGTAGTTTTCGGAAGGGATGAGTGAGAGCGACTTTTTCTGGCGCGCAACCTCTTTTTTTATTAAATCTTTGATCATAGTTTTAGAATTGTTTCTAGTTGTTTTGGTTTTACGGGGCCGATGCGGACGATTTTTGGCTTGACGGACGAGTAGTCGATGATGGTAGACGCGAGTGAGGGTTGGAGATTACCTACATCGAGCATCAAATCAGGTTGCCACATGCGAGGTTTAAAATCTTCGATGACCGCATTACTATTCCACGCTGCAGTGTCTTCTCCTGCCATATTAGCAGAAGTTGAGATCAAAGGATAGCCAAACTTTGCCATGAGCTTGTCCGTGAGCTCAAAGTCCGGAATACGAAGCCCTACGTTTGGTTCGCCTGCAGTCACAATGGAAGGAATAACATCACGCTTGGGCAAAATCACCGTGATCGCTCCAGGCCAAAGCTGTTCCAGAATCGGCTCGAGTTTTGGAGGCACAAAGGCGAGTTCTTTGATCCATTGCATATTGCGAGCAATCACCGAGAGCGGTTTTTCAAGCGGCCGGTCTTTTATTCTGTAGATAGTCTCAACAGCTTTAAAATCCGTAGCATTGCAACCGATGCCATAGATCGTATCGGTGGGATAGATCACCGTTCCGCCCTCTTTGAGGACTTTTACAGCCTCTCGAATGGCGTCAGTGTAATCAGCCCCGACGCTCCGGTCGGGGTTAAGTAATAAGTTTACTTTTATTATCTTCATATTTTCGCAGTATTTCTGCCTCCGATGACCCCAAATGAAACGCTAGCATATTATCATTGTAAACCAAATGCCCGCCGGGGCGGATGACGTTTGCCTTTGATTCGATACGGTGGCGCTGGTAACGGGCGGACCATGCCTCCAGTTTCGTTCCTATGAAAATCTCACAGAGCCATTGCAAAGCAAACGAAAGACCTTGGGGAACGATTTTATTTTCTGGCATATTCCAAACAGATGCATAATCACGAACCCAAGTATTTGCCTCACGGAACTTTTTCAAGTCGTCTCTATCCACGGCAATCAGTGGTACCAAATTCGCATACAAGTGCGCCGTGTACATACTATGAAACGGGATGTGCAAAGACTGGTCAGTAACAAAGTGATTGGGGCAGATTTTGTCCGGCGCCACGCGATCCTCATGGCGACGTGCCTTACCTAGTACTATCAAAAGCCCCATGACCAACAAGCGAACCGTCCAAATATGTCCGTGCTTGGCAACGACGATGACATCCAGGTCGCTAAGCTCGTCGGCGTTTTCCATGGAAAGGGATCCGGATACAAACACTACTCGCGCAAATGGCACAAAACGCAACCACCACGCGACGCGACGGGCAATTTGCCACTTTCTACGCGAAATGCGCTGACGTTCCTTGCGAAGCGGTACAAGGTATTCTCTATCAAAGAGGTAGTAGTATCCATCCCGCTCACTCACGAGGTCGGACCTCAAAGAAGTCCCGAGGTCCGACATCAGGAAAGGTCGGTCAAGGACATCATAGTAAGCCAGTTGTTTGAGCACATTCTGCATACACGCACCATAGCGCATATCTCGACATTTTTGAAGGAAAGGTATAGCCTAAGCGTAAGGAGGCCACCATGGAACTTCCCAGGTGTCCCAAGTGCGGCGCACCGCTCGATGTAACCATCATCGAGCGCAGTTGTGGGTGTTGTCGGGATCAAAACGGGATCATCTACTCGTGCTGGGTGCACGGGGAGATCGAGCGCATCCCGCTCCCACAGCACCAGCGGCAAAGTACCGCCGCGTGACCCGCCCTCGCTCCCCCCGGGCTGCAGTTCAATCGCAGCCCGGGGACAGGAAAATGATCAATCAATTACCAGACAACATTCCCCGCACTCCCGGGGTATATTTTTTTAAAAACGCCAAGGGCGCCATCGTTTATATTGGCAAAGCGCTCAACCTCCGCAACCGCCTCCGTCAACATCCGATGTTGACACGAGCGGATAAGCTCGAATGGCAGGAGGTTGGTTCCGAAATCGAAGCACTCATTCTTGAATCGCAGTGGATCAAGCGCTACAAACCCTACTATAATATCTCTCTTCGAGACGATAAAAATTATGTTTATGTACAATTCACGGATGAAGAGTTTCCAAAAGTTTTTGTTACACATAGAAATGGAATAGGCCCTTTCACCAGTTCCACGGAGTTGCGTGCCGCACTAAAAGCCATCCGCAAACTCATCCCCTACTGTACGTGTAAGCAAAAACATAACCGACCCTGTTTAAATGCGCACATAGGCAAATGCATCGGCGACTGCTGTCTGAAAAACCCCAAACCCGTCTACAAGCAATACCAAAAAAATATCAAATTAATCAAAGACATTTTTTCTGGAAAAAAGAAAGCATTAAAGTCATTCCCACGAGTTTTTGAAAATATCCGCGTGATTAAAGAAATTGCTGGACGTGAATCGGCCGTCGTAGAATTAGAAAACACATTTAAATTAAAAAATATAAAAAGGATAGAGGGGTACGATATCTCAAATGTCCAGGGTAAATTTGCTACCGGCTCGATGGTGGTCTTTGAAAACGGATATCCAAACAAATCTGAATATAGAAAATTTAAGATCAACCCGACCGCGTCCGCCGAAGCCTTGGCGAAGGCGGATGATACTAAGATGCTTGACGAAATGCTTGCCCGAAGATTTTCTCACCATGATTGGCCACGGCCAGATGTCATTTTGATCGATGGCGGCATCGCGCAGTTTAATATCGCCCAAAAGTATTTTTCACCTGTCTTGAGCATCGCCAAAGGCAAACAAGAAATTTTCTCAAGTACGCTCCCTGAGCCATTGGCTATTAGCTATTTGCCATCAGCCGTAGCTCACCTCCTCCAGCACATCGACGCTGAAGCCCACCGTTTTGCCATCACGTACTATAGAAAATTGCATAAAAAGACTCTTTCTGGTAGTATGAAAACACATGTTTAAGATCATTCGCGTTCTCGTAGGAACCGGTTTAGGTCTCTTTATTGCAGATTATCTGGGTTTTTTGAGTATCAACGGCATCAATTACCTTTGGGCCACACTCGTTGTGGTGGCGGCAGTGTTCGTCGTGAGAGGCTTTCATTTTTAACCTATGACCCCCATTACCATTGCACAAACCGTGTTGGGCGCGCTCTTAATAATCGCTATTTTACTGCAACAGCGCGGTTCCGGTCTTTCGGGAACCTTTGGAGGAGAAAGTTCTACGTATTCAACGCGCCGCGGCGCCGAAAAGATTATTTTTACGGCAACCATTATTTTGGCAATTCTTTTCATCGGTGTGTCAGTGGTTCGTTTGCTCGTCTAAATGTCACCTGATTTTAAACAACTCGATAACTTTTTTACTAATTCTCCACAAAAGAACGGGCGCCAGCCCGCCTCCCCTAGCAAGCGCTTCCTGCCTACCAAGGAACAGTTTTATTATCTACCACGTGTTCTCTCTCCCCGTGAACGATACATCATCACCGCACTCGTCATAGTCGCGCTTGCATCTCTGATTGCCATTCCAATCAGCGCTTACTACCATGGTACCGTGGAGGGACCCCAATACGGCGGTTCCTGGTCCGAAGGTATGATTGGAACACCCCAGCATATCAATCCCCTCTTGCTTCAAGCCAACGATGTGGACAGCGATCTGGTCAATCTCATGTATGCGGGACTGCTCCGCTACGATGGAAACGGCAACTTGGTACCCGACCTGGCTGAATCCTACACGATTTCAGACAATGGCCTTGAGTATTCCTTCAAACTAAAAGAAAACTTGCGCTGGCACGATGGACGGCCACTTACGGTCGACGATGTTTTGTTCACGATACTCACGGCCCAAAACAGCGACTATGGAAGCACTCAGCGTATAAACTGGCAGGGAGTGGATGTTTCGAAACGAGAAGATCGTATCGTGGTGTTTACCCTAAAAAACCGATATGCGCAATTCATCGACAATGCCACGCTTAGTATTCTTCCGAAACACATTTGGGAAAATGTTAAGCCTGCAAACTTTGCTTCGTCCGAACACAACCTCAAGCCTATTGGTTCCGGGCCGTACAAATTTTCAAAACTTCGTCGCGATACCCTAGGTACCGTTCGCTCCATTACCCTTGTGTCGTTTGATCAGTACGCTGGCGGGAAACCTTTTATTGATCAGATTGATCTCTCATTTTATGAATCGGAACAAAAAGCTATTGATGCATACAACGGCGGCGAGGTTGGGGGGTTGAGTTTTGTTTCCGCCCAGCGCCTACAAGATCTCAAGTCCACACGCGGCATCACCATCCACCAGCTTCGCCTTCCCCGCTACTTCGCCGTATTTTTTAATCAAAATAAAAGCAAGGTCCTTTCTGATAAAAACGCTCGCTTGGCACTCAATCATGCCACAAACAAGGCGGCATTGGTGGAAAAACTTTTGGCCGACAAAGCAACGGTCGTGCATAGCCCCTTACTTCCCGGCATTATCGACATACCAGAAGCGACGGCAACATATCCCTACGACCTGGATAAAGCAAAAAAACTCCTTCAAAACGTGAAGGAACCGCTCGATATTGAAATCACAACATCAAGCTGGCCCGAGCTTGCGGCGGTTGCCGAAGAACTAAAAACTCAATGGGAAGTCGCGGGGTTTCGGGTGACCATTCGCATGCTTTCCGTTCCCGAAGTACAGCAGGCAATCAAGGATCGAGACTATGCATCGCTTCTGTTTGGTGAGGTTCTCGGCTTGAACCCCGATCCTTTTAGTTTTTGGCACTCTTCACAAAAACGCGATCCGGGATTAAACCTGGCACTGTATGACAACCGCGACGCTGACAAGATTTTGGAAGATGCACGCCAAGTCATGGATGACAATCAACGTCGTGAGCAGTACAACCGACTTCAAAATATCATCAATGGAGACGTTCCCATCGTCATGCTCTATAGCCCGGACTATTTGTATATCCAACCAAACGATATCAAAAACAACACCGCAAGTATTATTGCTGTCCCCGCGTATCGATTTGACACGGTGCATGAGTGGTACATTGACACGCAGCGAAAGAAAGAGTAAGATGTTTATACCAATATTGATCTCTTGTATGCAAAATTGCAGGTGTGGCGAAACTGGCAACCGCGCTAGCTTCAGGAGCTAGTGGGGGCAACCCCTTGGAGGTTCGAGTCCTCTCACCTGCACATGGAACAAAAAATAACTCTTTCTCCTCCCAAAAAGAGGAGAGCGCCCCGATATCGGGATGGCCAGCGCAATGGCCCCAAAAAGCGCGTTTTGACGCCCCTGCATCGTCCAGAACGCGAAGTGCACGCCGATCATATGCAGCAGGATTCACTCAAAGTCACCCACCTTGGGGGCTTGGGAGAGATCGGTCGCAACATGCAGGTACTGGAATATAAGGACGACATCATGTTGATTGATGCGGGTTTTGGCTTTCCGGAAGACGATCAACCGGGCATCGATTACAACCTGCCCAACGTCAGCTACCTCGCCGACAAAGTCAATCGTATCCGCGGACTTATCATCACCCATGGACACTATGACCACATCGGAGCACTCCCCTACGTCATTGAAAAACTGGGAAATCCCCCTATCTACTGTTCCCGTCTCACCTGGGGCATCGTCATGAAGCGCCACCAAGAATTCCCTCACTTGCCCGCGATGGATATCACCATCATGGATGATCGGGATGTCATCCAGCTGGGAACGCACTTTAGAGTCGAATTCGTCCACGTCAACCACAACATTCCCGAGGACCTAGCGCTTCATATCACCACCCCCGCGGGGACGGTGTTTCATACTTCGGACTTCAAGTTTGACCCTGAACCGCTCAATGAAAAACCCACCGATATCGAATACCTCAAAAAACTCGGTGATCAGGGTGTCACGCTCTTGCTTTCCGACTCTACGGGAGCTGAAAAAGCCGGATCTTCCGTATCGGAAGCAAGCATCAACGCGAACATCGAAGGAATTTTTAAAGAATCTCAAGGGCGTATTATTACTGCCACCTATTCGTCGCTCATCAACCGTATTCAACAGCTCATTACGCTTTCCGAAAAATATAACCGTAAAGTTGCTATCGATGGCTACAGCATGAAGAGCAACGTGGAGATTCTCAAGGAGCTACAACAGCTTCGCATCAAAAAGGATACCCAGATCGATATCTCGCAAGTGGATGACTTTCCCGATCGCAACGTGACCATCATTGGCACGGGAGCACAGGGTGAAGAGCGTGCTGTCATGATGCGCATCGCAACCGGCGAACACAGATTTGTACGGGTGAAGCCTACCGACAGCATTATCTTCTCTTCTTCTGTGGTACCTGGCAACGAACGCACCGTCCAGCGACTCCGAGACATGATGTATCGCATGGGAGCAAACGTCTACCACTATCAGATGATGGACATCCACGCCGGCGGTCATGCATTGCAAGACGATCTCAAGCGCATGATTTTGTACATGCGTCCCAAGTACTTCCTGCCAAATCACGGATACTATTCCATGATGGTAACGCATGCAAAACTTGCACAGGAAGTCGGAATTCCGAAGGAAAACTGCATCCTGCCAGACAACGGAAACATCATCCACATCACTGAAGATGCCTGGTGGTTTGATAAAAAATCCGCCATCGTAGACAACGTCATGGTAGACGGTCTTGGTGTAGGTGATGTCGGTAATGTCGTCATTCGCGACCGTCAGGTCCTAGCGGAAGATGGTATGTTTGTCATCGTCACACTGATTGATTCCAAAACCGGCCAGGTACGCGGAAGTCCCGACATCATTTCCAGAGGATTTGTGTACCTCAAAGAAAATAAAGAGATGCTCATTCAGGTTCGCAAAAAAATCCGCCACCTCGTAGAAAAACACGGCACGCGTCCCATCAACTGGACTGACCTCAAAGATGTTATTCGTGAAGAAGTCGGCCTCTTCCTTTTCCAGAAAACCGAACGCCGCCCCATGATTTTGCCGGTGGTGATTGAGGTGTAACCCATGCAACAATCTTGGTTTTTCTACGCACTCTTTGCCATGATCTGTTTTGGTGTTGGCGGAGCATTGATGAAAATGCCTGCCGCGCGCCAGCAGAACCGTTTTGTGATGGCCTTTTGGTCGGTGGGATTTCCATTCGTGCTCTCGCTATTGGTGTTTTGGAAACACCTCCCCTCCACCACATCACGATTACTCTGGATTGCGCTGCTCTGGGGGCTATTCTTCTCAGTTGCGCGCATCTTATACATAGAAAGCTATCACTACGCGGATACCAACGTGGTCACTCCCATGACCAGCAGCATGGGCATTCTTCTTACGTTTGCTAGCGGATTATTTCTGTTTCACGATCGTCTTTCGCTCTTGGAGTTTTTGGGCCTTGTTACCGCCTTTTCAGCCGTTGCTTTATTTGCATTTGAAAACAAAGGTCATCAAAGTCTCAAAAAATTGATCTATGTTTTGATCATCTTATCTCTGTGTTCCGTCACCTACAAAATATTTCAGAAAATGGGAGTGGACTCCGGCGACATCTATGTATTTCAAATCTGGCAGTTCCTCTTTGCTTCGTTGTTTCTATTTCTTTTGTTTGCCTTGCGCCATAAAGATGAGATACGACAGTGGCACATTCACCTTTCCGGCCCAGGCATTATGAGCGGTTGTATGATGGGGCTTTTGTCCTTTGCTGGTGGAATCGCCTACAATATCGCGCTTACGCGAGGATCCTTTACCTTAGTAAACATCCTCATGGCAATGTACCTGCCAGTGACAATTTTTACCGGCTATCTCCTTTATCAAGAAAAGTTCACCAAACGAAAAGCATTGCTACTCGTGCTTGCATTGGCCTCCATCGTACTGATAAGATTAGGCTAACATGAATAGAATCTTTTCCGGCATCCGTCCTTCAGGCAAACTCCATCTTGGCAACTATCTGGGTGCCATCAAAAACTGGCTCGCCCTGAGCGAAGTCGAAGGGATTGATCAGGCTTTATTCGCCGTAGTAGACTTGCATGGCATTACCACGCCGTACGATCCCTCTATTTATCACAATGGCGTCATGGATGTGATTTTGGACTACATGGCAGCTGGAATAAATCCCGACAAATCGCTTTTGATTCGCCAGTCGAAAGTCCATCAGCATGCAGAACTCGCATGGCTTTTTAATACAATCACTCCGGTCAGCTGGCTCGATCGCTTACCAACATATAAAGAAAAAATCGAACAGACAGGCGGCAAATACAACCACATGGGTATACTCGACTACCCCGTCCTCATGGCGGCAGATATTTTGCTTTACAAATCAAACCTCGTTCCAGTCGGCGATGATCAAAAAGCGCACATAGATCTGACCAACGAAATCGCCAAAAAGTTTAATCACATGTTCGGCGAGATGTTTGAGCCGGTAAAAACAGTAAAAGCCGAGGGAGCAAGAATTATGTCGCTCAAGGATCCGACCAAAAAAATGTCCAAGACTGGCGATGAGGGCATCGCGCTCTCGGATGATCCGGATACCATCAATGCCAAAATAAAAAAAGCTGTCACTACACCCGAAGGCATCGCGAACCTTTCTCTAATTTACAAACTCCTGGCAAATGAAGAGCCCCAGATCGAAGAAGGAAATTATGCCGATTTCAAATCCAAGCTCGCCGACGTCGTCGTCGAATTCCTCAAACCCTTCCAATCCCGCCGCGCAAAGCTTGCCGCCGACATGGGCGAAGTAGAACGTATCTTGCAAAAATCAGAAGCAAAGGCTATGGTAATCGCACAGACCACGTTGGCGGAAGTCCGCCAAAAGATGGGTCTGTAAAGGAGGAAATAAGATGAAGCGACCTCGAAACTCGTTTCTCATCGCCCTGGGCGTGACAGTGTACGCCGCGCTCGCCTTCACCGCTAGCAATTTAGCGCTGGCACCCTTCATCTACACGGTCTTCTAGGAGGAACCGTGTACATTCCGGCTTGGATCGGAGTTCCTTTGTTGTTGGCGGTTTCAACGATGTGGGCATGGGTCCCATGGATTGAGGGCCTTATCTCTCGACAGAAGACGTCGAGTGATCACGTCTTCCCCGATGACGACGATCAGTAGCATGATCGTCAAGTTCCTGATCCCCGGCCGCGCAGGCGCGTCTCCCCGAGGCCGCCGCCCCGGGGATTCACGCTATTTAGAGACAATTGACCGACTTTTTGCAGGTGCTATAATGAACAAATCAATATGAAAAAAACGTCGAAAAAAGAAACTCAGCTTGATATGATTGCTCGTCATGTGGCGAAGATCAAGGATACCATGGCAACAAAGAGTGATTTAGCGGAAATCAGGAGTACCATGGCCACAAAGATGGAGCTTGCCGAAGTGAAACTCAATATGGTCAGCAAAGACGACCTACGAAGAACCGAGGAGCGGCTACTTGATAAACTCGATACACACAATGAAATCGAAGGTGCTCTCATCAAAGATCTCCAAACTCGAGTCAAAAAACTACAAACCCACGTTTACAAAACTCAATAATGCCCGCCGCCCCTTGGATTCACTCTGTTTATGAAGCAATGAGTGCCTGAACTTCTTTAATTTTCTCGTCCATCGTGTCTTTGGTACGAGCTTCGACGATGAGGCGAATCACGGGTTCAGTGCCGGAGGCACGGACCAAAAACCACCAATCGGGATAATCCACCCTTAAACCATCGATTTCATTGAGCGCGCCATCAGCGTATTGTGCTTTAAGCTTAGCGACAATCGGTGCAACAGAATCCGGCCAACCGGCAATTGGTGCATTGATCTCCCCTGAATATGCCCAGACATCCAATGGTGCAACAAGCTCGTCGATAGTTTTCTTTTCCTCGGATAATAATTTCAATATTTTCAAAATCCCCAATTGCGTCGATTCGCTATAGTTGAGCTCCCTAAACATGAGATGTCCAGAAGCTTCTCCCGCAAATTCCACATCGTTCTCCTTCATAACGCGCTTGATGTTGGTGTGGCCAATTTTTGATGGGATCAATTTCGTGCCTCGTGCAATGAGATAATCGGTAACTCCTCGCGATGCTCGCAAATCGGCAATGACTTCTTTCATATTTTGTGCCAAAAGACCTTCAAATAAATCAGCGCGGATTTGTTTGTTTTGTGAGTTGTATATCATGAGGCGATCACCGTCAGGATCAAAGGCAAATTTTACATCGTACCCGACATTCACTGACATAATTCCAAGTTTATCAAAAATAACACCAAGTTCTTTTCTGATCATTGGCGCAGCTTCAACCGCGACCTTCAAATCTACCTCCCCTTTGAAAAGTCCCGAATATTTGATGATGTGCTCCGCATGATCATTGAGGACATTTATCGGCGCAATGTTTCCGATTGTTTCGGCAAAAATCGGTTCTCCACGAATGATTTCTGCCAATTCCAATAATCCCGACTCCTTGCCCAATACCATAGCGTCCTTTTTGCAAATTTTGAAACCATTAAACGCCTCGCCCATATGTGATGCGGTTATCATGATACCAGCAGGTGCGGAGCCGGAAATAACTGCATAATAAAAAAACGGCGTGCTGGATTCACCTATGTCAACGACATCACACCCCGCGCCGGTAATTCCACGAATAATCGCCTCTCGGAGTGGCAAAGCCGAGGGGCGCATGTCACGTGCAAGAATGAGCTTTTTTGCATCAAAATACGTTACCAACGCACCTCCGAGACGTTCCGCAAATTCATCATCAAAGTCTTTGTTGTATTCACCGCGGATATCGTAAGCGCGAAGAATTCCTGGATTAAATTTCATAAACTTGATACAGTTGTTGGGTTATGATTTCTCTCAAAAAGATCAAAAAAGTTCATATGATCGGGATCAAAGGCACAGGGATGTCGGCGCTTGCGCTCGCACTTCGAAGCTTGGGAATCCAGGTCAGCGGATCGGATGCAAAGGACTCTTTTATGCTTCTCGATCAGCCACGCTTCACGCGAGCCGGAATTAAAATAAATCACGATTTCAGTGCCGAGCATGTTACTTCTAAACTCAGCGCTGTCATCGTATCCAGTTCGCATCTTACCAAAAATCCTGAAGTAAATAAAGCCCGCAAGCTCAAGATCCAAATTTTGGAGTACAAAGATGTGATCGGCATACTTTCGGAAGAATTTAGATCAATCGCTGTCACTGGCTCGCACGGCAAGACCACGACGACCAACATGCTCGCACATGTGCTCCGTCCAGTGCTTGCTATCGCAGGACCGACCAGTCCACAAGTCTTGGATGAAATGAAACCAGGCAGTATGTTCGTCTTCGAGGCCGACGAATATCAAAACAAACTAAAATCCTACTCCCCTTTCGGTGTCATCCTCACTAACGTCGAACTTGACCATCCTGATTATTTTAAGTCCCAAGCTCAATACGAGCGCGTCTTCTCGCAATTCGTGCAACGTATACCGTCAGAGGGGTTTTTAGTTTATTGTCATGATGACGAGGCTGCCCGACACATTGCTACAAAAGCAAAGTGTAAAAAACTCGGTTATGGCTTCTCTGAAGGCTCCACCTACCTCATCCGCGCCGTAGAAAATCCCACCAACGGTGCTCCGTTCGCTTTGCATAATCACGCGACACCAGTCGGTATTTTCCGTACGGCACTTTTGGGACGACACAATATTCTCAACGCTGCGGCGGTAGTCCTTGCCGCTCGAGAGCTTGGTGTTGATGATGAAAAAATAAAAGGAGCTCTCATGAGCTTTCGCGGTTCGCCCCGCCGCCTACAAAAAGTTTCCACCAACCCCCTCGTCTTTGATGACTACGGCCATCACCCCACGGAAATCAAAGCGACCATCAAAGCACTCCGTGATACGTATCCCGACAAAAAAATCATCACCGTTTTTCATCCGCACACCTTCACCCGCACCAAAAAATTCCTCAAAGAATTTGGCGATTCATTTGCCGACTCTGATCATACGATTGTGCTTGAAATCTGGGGCTCGGCTCGCGAGACCCACGGAACCGTGAGTTCTCGTGACGTTGTCGCCGAAATCGAAAAACATAAAGGACGAGCCGAGTATGCGGCCACGTTTGAAGATGCTGCAAAATTATTGAAAGGCAAGCTTGGCGATGATACGCTATTACTAACCATCGGCGCAGGAGATATTTGGAAACTACACCCCTATGTTATCAATCGGAATAGTCGGGCTTCCTAATGTCGGCAAGTCGACATTATTCAAGGCACTGACCAAAAAACAAATCGATATTCAAAACTACCCGTTTACCACGATTGATCCCAACGTGGGTGTTGTCGCCGTGCCGGATGAACGACTGACCAAGCTTGCAGAGCTATCTCACTCCAAAAAAATCATTCCCACGGCGATCGAATTCATAGATATTGCTGGACTGGTAAAGGGCGCATCGCAGGGAGAGGGTTTGGGAAATAAATTTCTTGCCAATATCCGTGAAGTGGACGCGATTGCGCATGTGGTACGAGTCTTTGATGACAAAGATATCACTCACGTCCACAATCGAGTAGATCCGTCAGACGATATAGAAATCATAAAAACTGAACTTGAACTTGCCGATTTGGAATCAAAACAAAAACGGGAAGGTAAAAATAAAGATAAAGACTTACCGCCTCTTAGCTTGCTCACTGATAAAAAAGTTATCTACGTGTTTAACGTCTCCGAAGCGCAGATTAAGACTGACTGGAAGCCGCCTGTTGATGGAGTAGTTTTATCGAGTACGTTTGAGTTACTCCTTTCCGAGGCAACGCCCGAGGAACAGAAAATGTATCTTGAAGATGTCGGCATTAAGCAATCAGGACTTGATGAATTAATTACCAAAGCGTATAAAACTCTGGGGCTATTAACTTTTCTGACAACCGGCGAAGACGAGACCCGCGCCTGGACAGCGCATGTGGGCGATCTGATCCCCCGCGCAAGCCGTGCTATTCACACCGACTTTGAGCAAAAATTTATCCGCGCCGAAGTCATCAACTGGAAAACGCTCCTCGAAGTTGGAGGTTGGTCTAAAGCAAAAGAAACCGGGAAACTCAAACTCGTCGGCAAAGACTACACTATCCAAGAAGGAGATGTGGTAGAGATCAAAATTTAAATCTTTCCTACTGATCCGAAGAGTTCCAGTTTCTTTTTGACGAGGGCTTTTGCGGCGTCAAAGGCCGGCTGGATAAATTTGTGCGGTGTCGTAGACTCATCGTCTTTGGCGAGTTCTTTTTCGAGGGCATCGTGGTAGGCAATGCGGAGCTCGGTATTGATATGGATATTGCAAATGCCATGTTTGATGGATTCTTTGATATCCTCATCAGACAATCCCGAAGCACCGTGAAGAACAAGGGGTGTTTCGGGTATCGCCGCGGAGATGTCTTTAAGCACATCAAAATTTAATTGTTCCTTTTGGTCAGTGACAATGCCATGAATATTCCCAAACGCGATCGCCAGACGATGAATTCCGGTGCGCTCCACAAACTCCTGTGCCTGTCGTGGATTGGTGTAGTCATCCACCGTAATTTCCACCTTTTTCTGCACTTCCGAGTCCCCGCGCAAATACCCAAGCTCCCCTTCCACCATCATGTCGGGGTCTATCGTGCGAGCATACTCGACGACCTTCTTTGTCAACGCAACATTTTCTTCAAACGGCAGTTTTGACGCATCTATGAGTACCGTGTCATAACCCTCCTCGATACATGGACTCACAGACTCCCACGTTTTGTGATGGTCTGCATTAAGGAACACCGGATAGCCTAAATCTTGCCAGGATCGCACGAGCGCGATTGCTTGCTCAAGGCCGATAAATTTCTCCTCACCTTCGGATGTCGCTACCATCACAGGGCTTTTGAGTTCCGCCGCCGCTTCAACAATAGCTTTGAGCTGATCAGCAGTACTAAAATTAAAGTGCCCGATCGCCCACTTTTCTTGCTTCGCTTTTTGGAAGTATTCTTTGATGATCATAACGTGATAAATCCATTGATGATGTTTTTCTCAATCTCTGTTTCGAGCCTACCACGTCCGATGTACTCGATAAAGAGTTTGTTCCACAAAGCTTCCTCCTGGTGATAGAGGTACTTGGATTCGCCTTTTTTGACCACGGACATAATCAAATCGATAAGGTCAAAACTAATGAGCTCTTCCTTGCCATCAAGTGTCGGGAAAAAATCTCCCACAAAATCAAGCCCCTGCCAATAGCCAAGTGTATGTCCTGCGGCATCTCCATGCATAGCAAGACGCCCCAAATCCCCTTCGGCCTTGTACCAGTGTTCGGCTTCAGGATTTACGTGCGGCTCGAGCAAACGAAAATCATTTTCATCATCCTTTGCCAAATATCGCTGGACAATGCGGAAACTTCCTTCCGGCGCTGGCCCTTCCGGAACATCGCCACGAAGCATTGATTGCAGTTTCGGTACGAAGTCAGATTCCTGCGAATACTGCCGAATCAGCTTTGTATAAAATGGCACTTCGTTTAAATAATGCAACAAGAGCATAAACATACGCGCAGTCTCGCCAGGGATATCGATTTTGATCGGCACAATGAAAATAATGCCAAGTTCTTTTAGGTGGCTCACGTTGTGGTGTTTCTTTTTCATAAACTTGTCCGCAACATCAAGCCATTCTTCCTCAAGCACCTTCAACTCAACATCACGTTCTTCAAAATCATCTGCCGTTAGATCCGCATAGCCTTTGTCAAAAAACACATGCATCCATTTCTCATCCTGCGCGAACCGCAATGAGGCAAACACTGATGAAAAGCCTTGCTTCTCCACAAGCTCAGCAACCGTTTTGTATCCAAAATGATCGAGGAGATTTTGTGGAGGGAATTTTTCCAGCATTGCCACTGCTCGTTCTTGCTTCACAAAAAAACCTTTCTGTGGTTTTGCCAATTCAATGGCCGTCTGGCAAAGCTTTCCACATACATGAGACATTTTGGAAAGATCTGGCTTGTCAAGAAACTGATAAAGATGCTCATCCAAGTGCGTCAAACGCTTGATGAGAATACTATACACTTCCTCGGCCGTGGCTTTTTGACGATCCAAACCAAGTTCTTCTAGTGTGCGGCGAACCAAAATCTCATTTTCTTCCATCAAATTCTCGATCACTTCTTTTTTGCCAGTCAGCTTTTCCATCTTCGCTGCAAAGTCCACCAGCATCTCCGGCTTGGTACGAAAAATCTTCGCGAGTTTGATGTATGAGTCGTGCATGTTGCTACCCTATCAGATTTTTTTTACTTCCACCAGAGGCCAGGGACCCCAATCGCCCGACTTCAAGATGCCGGCTTTGGAGCCAAACTTCGTGACCACGGAGCTTGCGTTGGCGGTGCCAAATTGGATCGCTTTTTCTATACTTCCACTACGGATATACTCCGAAACAAAGCCGGATCCATAGGCATCTCCTGCTCCGGTGCGCTCAACAACAGGAGAATCAGGAATCCCCGCAGTGTAGGTTGTATCTTTGTCGTACACTGTGACTCCCCTCGGTCCATCACTGATAGACAAAATGCCTTTTACGTATGGCCGCAAATCAGGCGCAAGTCCCTCCGCCTCTTCTTTATTCATAAGCAGGATGTCCATGTGCGCAAATAGCGGCTTGAGCTTCTCTAGTCCATGCTCAAGCTCCTTGCCACCAGGGTTACACGCGATTTTCATACTGTTCTTCATGGCATGCTGAACTAATTTTTCAAACAAGTCATAATGTCCACCTAGCGAATCCAGGAAGAGCCACTTCGATTGCAGTTTTGAAAAATCCAGCTCGCTTGCATTGAAGTGCTGTCCCTCGCCCTTGTACGATAAAATCGTGCGCTCGGCATCGGGTCTTACCATGATGACCGAGTAGGCCGTCATGTCATCGTGATGCTTTTCAAACATACTCACATCGATGCCCTCGCCCTCAAGCTCACGCAGTACTTCGGCACCGTTCGCATCATCGCCGATCACACCGATACAGGCCGTTTTGAGTCCCTGGCGCGCAAATGTCACGGCGTAGTTGGTTCCTCCCCCACCGGTCACCAAAACTAATTTCTTGATTTCTACTTTTGATCCAGCCTTTGCGTGTTCAAAGGCGTCACTCTGCATGAGCACATCCCTAGTCGCTGATCCGATGGAAATAATATCAAACATGGAATTGGTCTATTCTGCTTCCTATTACGGACTCATTGACTCCCGCTTCTTCCAGTATACCAATATTTTCCGGAGAAATCCCGCCATCGGCGACTATCTGCATGTCGGGATAGTAAAAATGGAAGTCTTTGATTTTCTCAACCACTTCTGGCAAAAACATACCGCCATAGAAACCAGGTTCAACCGTCATAAAATGCACAAAGTCCACAAGATTTACCCAAGGCTCAATTGTCTTCCACTCCGTTTTCGGATTCAGCGCAATCCCAACCTCGCATTCAATCATATCAATCACTTCCTGGTGTTTCTGTGTAGCCTCCACATGAAATGTTATGGAAGTTGCTACATCGGCCCACTTCACGAGGTGGTTTTCGGGCTTTGAGACCATCAAGTGCACACGAAAATCCAGGCTTGTCTCCAATTCTCCCAACGTATCTATAGTAGTATTTGGCACAAAAATCCCATCAGCGATATCCAAGTGTGCTCGCTCAAAGTGCGGCTCCAGTTGTCGTACCTTCTCTGCCAGCTCTTCTTTTGTTTTCACCAAAATCGACGGAAGGATGTCCATGTTATTTCACGAGATTTGGTGGTGTCCGTCCTTCAAGAGCTTCGATGATGTTGGTGGCGGCGACAATGGCCATATTGGTGCGTGCCTCGAGTGTTGCCGAAGCAATATGCGGAGTCATGACGACATTGTCGAGGAAAAACAATTCCGAAGACATCAGCGGCTCAGTTTCAAAGACGTCCAAAGCCGCACCGGCAATTGTTTTTGCTTTCAATGCCTCGATGAGTGCCGCTTCATCAATCACCGGGCCGCGAGAGGTATTGACGAGATACGCGGTGGGCTTCATTTTTGCTAAACGGTCAGCATTGATCATGTGACGCGTGGAATCCAGGAGAGGCACGTGAATAGAAACAATATCGCATTGCGGAAGAAATACATCAGGATCGTCGTTGGGTCCGCAGGTAATTGCTTTCATACCAAACGCACCCGCCATCTCCGCAACACGAGATCCAATTCTGCCCGGACCCAGAATGCCCAAGGTTTTTCCTTTCAGTTCCATGCCCAGCATGAAATCCCACGCCCAGGATTCTTTCCATTCGCCTGTGCGAATATGCTGATCAGCTTCAGGTATGCGACGTGCAATAGAAAGTACAAGCGCAATAGCATGTTCCGCTACTGCTTCGGTAAGTACATCAGGAGTGTTTGTAATTAAAATATTATGTGCTTTTGCCGCATCAAGATCGATATTATTGTATCCCACTGCGTAATTGGCGATGATCTTGAGTGTTGCCGGCGCTGTGTCAAAAAAAGCCTTGTCGAGTTTATCCGGAAGACCTGAAAGCATAGCGTCCGCCTCGGTAATACTGTCCACGATTTCAAAACCCTTGTTTTTCAGTATTTCGATTCCCACCTCCGGGATTGGTCGTGCAAGAAATACTTTACCCATGGATGACTTTGCCAGTTTCTTCAATTTGCTCAATTTCTTTGATGCGACGAACGTGGCGCTCCTCAAAAGTAAACTTCGTTTCCAGCCATAGCTTGATTGCCTCTTTTGCTTCACCTTCGGTAATATAGGTCGCAGAAAGTGAGAGAACGTTGGTGTGGTTGTGCTCCTTTGCTAGCTTGATCATATCAAGCAACTTGCCATAGTAAAGTGCCGCACGGACATGTTTGTACTTGTTTGCCACAATCGCCTCACCTTGGCCCGTGTGTCCCAAAACAATACCAAATGAATTATCCGGATCGGCTGAAACTTTTTTACCAACACGATGGACAAAATCCGGGTAGTCGTCCTTGGGATCGTACTCAAGTGCCCCGCAATCCTCAAAGTCATAGTTCCACTCTTTCAGCCACAGCTTAATTTTTTCCTTCAGTTCAAATCCACGATGATCAGTACCTAAGTAAATCATAGTCTATTGAGATAGCTCACCGCTGACAGCAGTGCCGTGACTCCCTGCCCTGCTGCGATTGGGTTTTGCTTATATTGCATATTAGTGACATCACCTGCGGCATACAATCCAGGAATATTGGTCTCGCAACTTTGATTGATAACAATCTCACCAAAATTGTTTTTTTCTACGCCCTCGGGCGCCATGGCCGAATTGGCGATCATGCCAATGTGGACAAAAATCCCATCCACCGTTATTTCTCTATCATTATACCGCAAACCGGTAACAAATTCATTACCAATGATCTCTTTGGTCAAGGCTGAATATATGATCTCAACATTTGGCTTATTCTGCAAGTTATCAATCAACACAGCATCACCCTTGAACTGTGGGTTCTTGTTGATCACGTACACTTTTTTACACAAATCAGCCAACATCAAAGCGGATTCCAGCGCTGAATTTCCACCCCCAATGGTTGCCACGACTTTACCAGCAAAAATGGGACCGTCGCACGTCGTGCAGTAGCTCACGCCTTTGTTCCGAAATTCTTTCTCACCGGGAATATTGAGCTCCCGCGGATGCGCACCGGTGGCGATGATGACTGTTTTTGTTTCATAACCGTCCACCAAAAAAGACCCATTCTTCTTCTCGATCTTTTTTATCTCAATGTCCTCATCGATCGAGACTCCTAGAAACTCTAAATGCTCGCGGAATTTTTGAGCGAGCTCAATGCCATTGGTTTCCGGAATGCCCGGCCAGTTGCCGATTTCCCCGGATGTAGCAAGCTCACCATTGAAATCCTTGGTAACAACTTTAAAATTCAGCCCTCGCCGAGCGGCATAAATAGCGGCGGCAGTACCGGCGGTAGAACCGCCGATGATTACAAGGTCGTACATAGTAAATGACTAATAATTAATTACTAATGATTAATCAATAACCAAATGGCTCAATGGTCATTAATTTTATTTTCCCGGCTTGATTTAATAATCTTAGCAAAGATCAAATTCAACTCTTTTGCTTCCTGCCATAACTTTCGAGCTGATTCTTTGCTCTCGGGAACAGAAGCGCCAATCATATGAAACCAATACATGCTTTCACGAACCTCTTTCTTGCAAATCCCGATTTTGTGGACAAAATCTTTCTTCGATTCCGCATTATTGGCCTCACAATAGTTTGCGCCAACGCTGGTACCAGATCGGACCAGCTGACTGATCAACGGTCTGGTGATACTATTTTCGGCTATTTTCCTGCAAAAATCAAGGACCATGATACCAAACTTTGCGGTACGTTCTTCGAGGTCAAATTTCTTATCGGTCATAGCTGAAATTGGTCAACGATTTTTTGAGCAACCTCATTGGGTTGTAACAAATTGGTATCCAACGTCAAGCTATCCGTATGCTGCACTTTTGCAAATAAATTAAACTTGTCCATAAGTTCCTTGAGTTTTTCTTGGGTCTTTACTTTGTGGAATTTTTCTCTGCTTGGTTCATTCACACGCTTCATCAATACCTCTTCGGGTGCTATGAGCTGCACAAAGTATATCGTTCCCCGGTTGCGTTTGATAATATCGGTCAGTGAATCAATCCAAGGCTGGTCACTAATATCATAGACGTAGGTAAATATGACACCAGGAATCTCTGCTTTCGCAGCTGTATCGATGATATCTTCTCGAATCCTATTGACCAAAGGCGCACGAGCAGGATGTCCCCACTCAAAAAAGATGCCAATCATATCACTGATAATATGATTGTGAAAGTTTTTGTAGCCAGTGAGTTTCTCAAGCTCATTTGCTACCGTAAGCTTTCCAACAGCAGGTGGTCCATATAGAAAGATGAGATTCATTTGCTCATTGATTAGTCATTAGTAATTCGTTATTAGTCATTTTCTATGTTCTATTGTATCATGATTTGTATGCGAAAACATCTTGCGCTGATTGTCATTTTACTGGCTAGTATCGCTGTCCATTTTGCATTTTTCGGACATCCCCGACAAACCGTTTTTGATGAAGTCCACTTTGGCAAATTTGTTTCCGGTTACTTCACGCACGAGTATTTTTTTGACATCCATCCCCCGCTGGGCAAGCTGATCATTTCCGGAGCAGCAAAGATGGCGGGGTTTGAGCCGGGCTTTAGTTTTGGACAAATTGGCGAGCAGTTTCCCAATGCAACGTACAAGGCGATGCGGCTACTTCCCAGCATCGCTGGCACATTGCTTCCTGTAGTGATTTTCTTACTGCTCCTTGAGCTGAAGTTTTCGAAAGGCGCTGCCATGACTGCCGGTTTGCTCATCGCTTTTGATAATGCTCTTCTGGTGCAATCCCGTTTTATGCTTCTGGACTCGTTTTTGTTGCTCTTGGGATTTCTCTCATGGTGGTTGTATGCAAAATTCCGCAATTCTCCCACTACTCACTATTCACTATTCACTTCTGCTGCCATCTTTGCCGGCGCCGCAGCATCAGTAAAGTGGACGGGGATAACGTTTCTTGCGGTAATCGGCATTCTTGAGCTTATTCGTGTCATTCGAGAGCGAACTCGTTTTCTATCACTAGTGGTTTTGATTTTTGTGCCATTTTTGGTCTACTACGCACTATTCACTATCCACTTCTCCCTCCTATCACAGCCAGGTCCCGGTGATGCGTTCATGTCGCAGGATTTTCGCGACGGAAAACTCTCTTCGTTCGAAAAATTTAATGAACTCAATAGCGAGATGTACCGGGCTAACGCACGATTGACGGCGACCCATCCCTACTCGAGCAAGTGGTACCAATGGCCATTCATGGTAAAGGGTATTTACTATTGGAACTCCGCCAATGAAAAAATTTATCTTTTGGGAAATCCCATTATTTGGTGGGCTTCGACGTTTGGCATTTTATATATCCTTATCAACAGCGTTACTGCGAGAAATACGATGTATTGGCTTTTGAGCGGTGCCTATCTGCTGAATATACTTCCATTCATCGGAATAGATAGGGCAATGTTCCTCTATCACTACTTTACAGGACTCATCATCGCTATTATTGCCCTTGTGTATTTTGTCGATTCATTGAAAAACCGCAATAAAATCTTTGCGGTTTTGCTGGCGGCAAGTTTTGTGGTTTTCCTCTACTTCGCTCCCCTCTCATATGGACTACAACTTTCTGAAAAAGCCTTCCAGCATCGGATGTGGTTGGAGAGTTGGAAGTAAAAAGCCAGGGAGAGTCAAGGCGCTTACGACTCTCCCTCTTCACCCAGAGAACAGGTGAATTCCGCCAGGGCTTTGAGGCCCTCGTCTCGCGTCTTGGCCTTGATGATCTTGACGAGTTGCGAAGGCTTGGGAATTACTCGGCGCACTTTCCAGGTGTGCCGAAACTGACCCTGACGGTAATCCACGCGATAGCGCTGATCGTTTAGCTCAAAAATCCAGCGCACCGCGGTTAGTACCGTGAGGAGATCAGGCATGGCCTCCCTCCTTACTCTCCTTATAGCACAATATCGCGGACTTTCAAATAGAGTTCTTCGGCGGCTTTCCAGTCAAAATTTTTCCAGAAGGCTTCGATATACGCTTTGCGATCTGATCCAAAATCAATAAAATACGCGTGTTCATACACATCGAGCACGATGATGGGAATACATCCCCACACCCCGCCCTGGTTGTGGCTATCGGCATTGTACTGCATGAGCTTTGCTTTTTTGGTATCCCATGCAAGAATTGCCCATCCACGAGCTGCCATCCCACATTCACTCATATATTTGACGCCATCTTCGAAGCTGCCAAATTTTTCTTCAAGAGCTTTCGCCAGTTCGGGCGCATCCTCTGTTTTTCCTTCTCCACTGATATTCTCAAAATACCACTCGTGGAGATAGACACCGTTGGTTGCAAAGGTCTCTTCAGTTTTTAAAGCTCGCAACTCACTGAAAGTAGCATTCCCTTCTGCTTTTCCTGATTTTCTCAACTCTCCAAGCTTATTTCCTATCTCTTCAGACTTTTTTACATACCCTGCATAGAGCTTATCACGATGGATTGCCATCGTTTTTTCAGAAATTCCAATCATAGTCCTAGTAAATTACTAATTTTTGGTTTATCAAAACCTATCACAATCTTGCCGTCAATTTCGATAACAGGGACGCCAAACTGATGCGATTTGTCGAGCATCTCCTGCCTGCGGTGAATATCCCGCGCCACGTCGTACTCGTTGTACTGGATGTTGTTCTTTGCAAAATACTCCTTTGCCATCTTGCAGTATGCGCAGCTGGGAGTCGTAAAAATAGATACGGTGTGTGCCATAGGACTTTCATTATACCAAAATAAAAATCCCCCACAAGGGGGATTTTTATTTGAGTTAGAAGCCTCCTCGGCCTCCGCCTCCGAAACCACCACCACGAGGAGCGCGAGGCTCCATCGGACGTGCTTCGTTCACGACGATGTTTCGTCCGCCCATGTCTTGGCCGTTGAACATCTCGATCGCTTTCATAGCTTCTTCCTTGGTCGCCATTTCGACGAACCCGAAGCCCTTGGAGCGACCCGACATTTTGTCGATGATGACGTGTGCTGAAGTCACATTTCCCGCTGCGGAGAAATGATCCTTGAGCTGGTCATCGGTCGTGCTGTAGGGAAGGCTGCCGACGTAGAGTCGGGTGCCGTTGCCCTGTGTTGCATTATCCATGCGTGCACTTTGTTAAAAGTTCTACTATCTGTAGGAGGACCTTCTCGTAGTGCACGCCTCGGATAAACCTAACGCTTGCTCAAACTGAGAACACCTACAATGTCATCTATTATACTCTCATCATCAAGAATGTCAAGATCGGTGATAAATTCCTCGTCCAGCATAGCAAGTTCTTCCTCCATCACCGCTACTTCTCCAGATTCCTCTACCTCGATTTGCACATATTCTGCTTCTGGTATAGCTGGAGAGACAACAAAAAATGCAACGATGGCCACTACAGGAACAAAAGCCAACCACGGCCAACGCACCCTTTTTTCAGGAAGATTTTCAACGATATTCTTCACCGCTCCCCATGGAGGTTTGATGGATTGTGCCTCTTGGTGAAGTGCCTGTTCCAGTTGTTTATCTTGGTAGTCCATGGCGTAGTGCTTTTAATCCTCGTGATTGCAGTTGACGTACGGCCTCTTCGGTTTTCCCCATCAACTGCGCAATTTCTTGGTTTGAACAATCATTGATGTATCTCAGGGTCAATACCTCACATTGATCATCGCTAAGCTTTTGAAGCGCATCTCGTACCATCGTGCCGTCATAGCGGATGGAAATGAGTTGTGCTATATCGGGGCCTGGATCGGTGATTTCATGTCCATCTTCCATGATGATTTCCCGCTTTTTTCTTCGATAATCAATAACCGAATTTCGAGCAATCGTATAGAAAAACGAAAGCGGATTTTTGCCCCGATTGCGAAATTTCGCAAGTGCTTTATAGGCTTTTAAAAAAACGGTTTGAAGGAGATCTTCCACGTCTTCTCTCCGACGGACACGAAAATAAATATACCGATATAGTGGCGTAGCATACTGCTCATACAAGAGCGAAAAGGCATTCTCATCTCCTTTTCTGGCCTCATCCATGAGCTTCACCGCGTCAATTGTGGAATCCATCTCGTTCATAAGGTTTAACGATTCTATCAGGCTTATGTGACGAGATCAAACTTGGCGGTGAGGGTGAGATTCGAACTCACGATACGGTTTCCCGTATGACAGTTTTCAAGACTGTTGCCTTAAACCACTCGGCCACCTCACCAAGTCCATCATCCTAGCATTTTTTAGGCGCGAACAAAACCCCCAGGTGGGGGTTTTGTGCTAACACTCAAAGTATGTGTGTTACCGGGTCACGCTGATCGAAGCGAGATCGGCAAGCGGAGCATCTACGAAGATACGGTTATTGGCAAGTTTCTGAACCCAGTATCCCGTGCCGCTTGCAGCACATCCCGTGGGACAGTCAGGATCAACAGGCATTTCACCGATATAGATGGCATTGTCAGTAAGATCTGAAAGGTCAACAAGTCCAGTACAGCTAGCGGCACCAGTCGCACAAATTTCAGTTTTTGTCGTGGTGATCGATGTAGGAAGCTTTCCTTTATTGTCTACCGTGTACTGTCCGATAGCGTTGAGGATAGCATTTATATTGCTCGACCTTGCCGTATCATTGGCTTGGGAAAACTGACGAGCCGGGTTAATGGCTATCATTACCACCGCCGCCAAAATAGCGATGATACCGATGACGATGAGGAGTTCAATAAGAGTGAATCCTCGCTGACCAAAAAACTTTTTCATAGAAAGAGTTTGTTAAATTTACTATTAAAGTGATTATACCACGTCTACAGGTGTGGAAAGGCCGATCTGTGGACAAGTATATCCTCCTCTGGATACCACCGGGTGCGAAGTTCACCAGCTAAATAAAAAGAACCGGTCACTAAAACCAGGTCATTCGACCTGGCTGCCGCTAACGCGGCATCCAAAGCTTGCCCAGAATCCGTATATCCCCCCAAGTTCATGCATTTTCGTTCCGCGTTCTGAAATCTTGTGGGATACACAACATCCGCCGGAATTTCCTCTATAATTTCCCTTTCTTTATTTGCCGCAAGCGCTACTACAAGATGTAATTTGTCAAAGGTCAATTGTTTTAGTTTTTCGGCGGTATATCTAAACTTCGCCCTATTGTGAGCCCCGTCTATGATAACTATCGGCTTTTCCTGCACTATTTCAAATCTTGCCGGAAGTTTTACTTCTTCGGCTCTGAACCCCATCGCCTCTACCAATTCTTTATTCCCGCCTTTTATATAATTAAATTCCGGCCCTTGTTCCTTGCAAATATCTTCCATGATCTTTCGTAGCCTAGGCCGTGCCTCGGTAGTAAAAAACTTACTGCCTCGCTTTATTATCCCAGCTTTATCTCCCGCAATCTTAGTAAGCGTCTTTCCCAAAATATGCATGTGATCGTAGTCGATGTTCGTAATCGCACTGATTTCCGGTGCAGGAATTACATTCGTTGCATCATATCTTCCCCCACAGCCCACTTCTAATACGACATACTCGCACTGCATTTTTTTGAAGTAAATCAAAGCGATCGCCAAAAATCGCTCAAAATAACTCGGCCCACCCCAAGGACACTTTGCAAACGCCTCATCTATTTTTGGTTTCAAGTCTTCAACAATCTGTGCAAATTCAAGAGGATCAATATATAAATCTCCTACCTGGATTTTTTCTATAGAAGTTGTGACAAACGGCGAAGTAAATAGGCCAGTCTTGTGACCGGAAGTGTGTAGTGAGTAGTGGATAGTGGAAGCGACCGTCCCCTTTCCTGCCGTGCCCGTAATATGAATATACTTAAAGCCTCGCTCTGGATTCCCCAGCAAATCCAAAAACCACTGCATGCGCTTAATATAGATCGAAGGATCATGAGTCTTTCCACTCATGTAGTTGGGCCCGCTCTGGATATTCACGAGCCCCTCGAGATATTTGACGGCGTTGTAATATCGCGAAAAATCGGACATGGGGAGAGGATATCATACTAAACAACTCCCTCCAACTTCAACAACCCCCTCGATCCCCCTTATAGATAAGGGGGAAGAAATTTCTGCTCCCTCTCTTATCTATAAGAGAGGGTTGGGGTGAGATAGTGCGTATTTCTGATTCACGAGTGGCAAGACTCTCGGCACCTTTTTCGCCACGAGTGCCAACACATTGTTCATGACAAGATACGAGACGGCGATACCGAGAGCAAAAATCGCTCGCTCTTTTATGACTATAGGAATAAGACCAGACCAGACGGAAGCCGGCAAGGGATTAAAGATCGCCCAGAGTGCGCCTCCCACGGCATGGGCGGTAAAGGTCGCGCCAAGCGCACGGGCGAGAAGCCAACGATCCTGCAGAAAGTACGCGACAATAGGGATCAACCAAAGCAAAGCGAAGTACCAGGCTTGACGGCTTTCCGGCATGATCAAAAAAGCTATTATTGCCGCAACCGGAACGATGACATTGAAGAGGCTTTTGCGGGAAAAATACAAGGCGGCTGCAAGTGGAGTGATGAGACGAATAGCCATTACCGCATCAAACGAACTTACGCCTTTTACAGCAAGGTTAATCAATTCCATTCCCGCGACAGCCACGACTCCCCAGAGCGATCCCAAAAATCCCGTGGCTATTGGCGCAAACAGATCAAAAAGCGTAAACGCCGACCGTGAACCTTCTAGCTTTGCGACCGGAACCTGCAATGCTACAAAACCGAGAACCGCAAACAATACGATGAACAGAATTTTTTGTTTATTTGACACGGTAGTGCAGGAGGAGTGTTCCTTGCGGGTTCAATCGCTCCACGTTTATTAGCTCCAACTCTACCTCAAGCGGTATGTCTTGCGCAAGAGGCAACCCTTTTCCAAAGATTTTGGGCTCTATTGTCAAATATATTTCGTTTATTAATTTTCTTTTAAAAAACTCCGCATTCAGTTCACTTCCCCCTACGAGCAGTGCCTCCTCCACATCATCAGGAAGTGCAAAGCCAGTCTCGCGTGACATGACGATGCGCCGGATACCATCGCCGCTTGGTTTTCCGGCAGCTTCCCATGTTTTTCTACCAACAATAATAGTTCCAATTTTCTTTTTGAGATCATGAAAGAACCCTTGGTCCTCCACCGACGCCCAAAGATTCGGGCTTAGGTCCGCTTTCGTTGATTTCCCGTCCAGACTCAAAACCATGGCGAGAATAATCTTCATGCGTCTTGAAATTGCAAGTCGTGCAATAGCTGATACGTCGGGCTTTTCTTCATAAGTTCCGCATGCGTTCCCATCGCTTCGATCGTGCCTTGTTTGAATACCAAAATCAAGTCTGCGTGGATCACCGTGGACAGACGGTGCGCGATGATAAATGATGTACGATTTTTTATGAGATCTTTCGTGGCTTTTTGAATAAGGCGCTCGCTTTCGCTATCCAGATGACTCGTCGCTTCGTCGAGAATGAGAATACGCGGATCCCGCAAGACCGCGCGCGCAATACCGATGCGCTGACGCTCACCGCCCGACAATTTGATCCCACGCTCCCCCACCACGGTGTCATAGCCATGCTCAAGCTTCATAATGAAGTCATGCGCGAGTGCGGTCTTTGCGGCTCGAATAAGTTCAGCATCGGGCACCTGAGGCCTTCCATAAGCAATATTTTCTCGAATCGTACGAGAAAATAAATCCACTTCCTGCGGCACTACGGCCATCTGCGAACGAAGGCTGTCCTGTGTCACGTCGCGCAAATCATAGTCATCGATCAAAATCGCACCTTCCGTGGGATCAAAGGAGCGCAAGAGTAAATTTATAAACGTCGTCTTCCCCGAACCGGAGCGACCCACGAGCGCCACCGTAGTACCGGCGGGAATACGGAGGCGAATGTTTCGTAATGCACGGTGCTTTTTTCCAGATCCTTGATAGGAAAACGACATGTCCTGAAAATCAATATGCTGCGCAAACGGAGGCAACGCAACCGCGTGCGGTTTATCGACGACGCTAACAGGCTCGTCGAGTATTTCAAACATCTTCTCAGAGCGTCCAAGATTTCGTCGCATGCGAGGCAACACATTGGAAAGCTGGGCCAAGGGGCTGTACGCCATATTTTGAAGCGTGATATAGAGGACAAATTCACCGATCGTTGCGGATCCGCGCACCACCAAAAACCCGGCTAGGATGATTACCGCAATACGCCCCGTGGTGCCAATAGCGGTTTGAATATTTTCCATGATTGCCCACAGATGTTCGGCTTCATATTGGATTTGACGCGCTTTGTTGCGAAGTTTGCGCTGCGTTTCGATTTCCACTTGCTCTTGAGCAAACTTTTTCACGGTCAACACATTGCCGGCAACGTCGTATTCCTCTTTGTTGACGGCGTCGAACTGTTCATTTACGCGTCGTTCGATTTCATAAATGCGTTGGGTGAGTTTGCGCACCGCAAAAATATATATGGGTAAGGGAATAAACACGACGGCACCGATAAGTGGGTTTTTGTATATCAACACAGCAAAAACAGCAAGGAAGACGGTCAAAGGTGGCAACAAATTATGGCCAATGATGTCATTAAGCACTGCATACATACCCACTCCTCCACGATCGATGCGACCGATAATCTGGCCACTCGATACTCCATGATGAAAAAGTGAATGGAGTCGAAGGTATTTTTCATAGGTGCGATAGCGTAGTTGATCCTCTACTGTCGTAACGAGCTTGAACAGTCGATAGTCATAGAGTGATTTTAAAAAGCGAGCCAGCACAGTCGCAACCAAAATCCCGACTGCAGACCAAAGCAAAACTGATATCGGTGCAATACCACCTCCCGTAAAGAATGCAATGAGCCGATCAATAAGTTTTTGAGAAATGAAAGGGACGGTGATATCAAACGCCGAGGACAGCAAAACAAGAAACAAAAGTGCCACGACAACTCTTTTGTAGTCTTTTAAGAGCGCTAGTACACGCCGTGTGGTAGATTTTTTTATTTCGGTTCCAGTTCGAGACATACGGAATTTATACAAAATCTTTGTTTGCCGTTAGGTCCGTCATTGAATACATGGCCGAGATGGGCTCCACAATTTTTACATTTTACTTCTGTGCGATCATTGTCAGGAATTAATTCTATGTGCTCGAAATTTTCGGGTTCTGTAAAACTCGGCCAGCCCGTGCCGGAATCAAACTTGGTATCCGATGAAAACAAAACATTTCCGCAGTTTGAGCACTTATACATGCCATCAGCGTGCTCGTTTACGTACTTCCCCGAAAACGGCGCCTCCGTCCCCTTTTCGAACATTATTTGTTTTTGTTCGTCCGTAAGGGTATCTTTGATCATAGAGTAATCATAAGTCACCTCCACCATGATTTCAATTCCTCCTCCTGCGATCGTTGAAAATTACGTCCACACCGGGAACACGGATTTTGATGGGTTTTATGACAACGTAAGAAACATCATGACGCAAAATATTCGGCATTGCCAAATGGCAAAGGGCTACCGAAGTCCCGACACCGACAATCTCTGGCTTCGCGATCATGTGTATCAAATGCAGGGGTTCAAGTACTGGGAGGAGGATATGACGAGCCTCGTGGAGTTTTTCTTGCGGGATCAGACTGCCAGCGGAAGTCTCAATGATCTTGAGTGTCCCGGCGGACGTATCGGGACAGAATCTGACGTGGAGTACTGGGGAGTGTTGGGCGCGTTCACGGCCTGGCAAGCAACCGGAAATGATGCGTGGCTGGAAAGTGTGCGTGAAAATCTCGAGCAGGCGCTTCACTACTCTACGACCGACAAATATCGCTGGGATAAAACACATGGTCTGGTCAAACGACCGTTCACTATCGACACGTGGGACTTTCAGTGGGGCGACGGAAGTCCGGAGATCAATGACAATACGCGCTTCGGCATCATGTCGGGAGACAATTCAGGGCTGTATCTAGCAGCGCGTTTTTTGGGACAGCATGCTTTGGCACAAAGCATCAAAACGAAAGCCAACGCTCTTCTTTGGAATAACGCTCGCGGCTACTATCGAAGTTTTTTTCATCTTGAGCCACCCACTCCCCCGGTAGATATCAATGAAGATGCAATGTTGAGCTTCAGCAATATCTTGAATGTGAACCGAGGAGATTTTGTGGATCAGAAAAAAGCAGAGCGTATCATCCAGGAATATATTCGTCGTGGAAAGTGGTACAGTATCAATCCGGATTATGGTGATGGGAAATTTGGCACTGCTGCACAGAAAAGTGGTGAATACGTAAACGGTGGCATCTTTCCTTTCATAGGCGGAGAATTGGCAAAGGCGGAGCTGACTCGAGGTTATGAAAATGAAGGCGTAAAAGAACTGAAAAAATATATCGAGCTGCTCAAAAAAGATAACAACAAGACCTATCTGTGGTATTGGCCCGATGGGAAGCCGGGCATCTATCAAGATACAATTCCAACCGACGGCTGGGGCAGTAGTGCATTTTTATCGGCATTTATAGAAGGGCTGGTAGGGATACGAGATCTCGATCGCGCTTTCAACGTAGTGGAACTTGCGCCTCGCTGGCCGGCTGCCGGTATCAGCCACGCCGATGTTCGTATTGGATACGGCGCAGGTGATGCGTATATCGCCTACACCTATACCGTCGAAAAGAACACAATCAAGATGGAGGTGGAAGGATCAGGATCTACCGTGCGGGCACATATTCTCCTCCCCGAAGAAACAGAGTCATATCAAATCCACGTGAACGGACAACCACGACCCTACACGACAAGCCGCGTTCGAGAAAGTAGATATGCTGATTTTTCATTCTCTCTACCAAAAACCGCGAGCATAACCCCTCGAGCTATTACGCCTTTTGCCTTTGATGATGACAAATTTCATCCCCTGCTTCGTGCCGCTGGTCGGCAAGAGGTTTTTTACATCACCGATGAAGGAACGAAGATGCATATACAAAACGAACAGGCGTTTGCGGTGGCAGGATTTGATTTCAAACAGGTCTGGATTGTATCGCCCGACAGGCTTGACTCCATCGAAACGGACTCCCAGACATTTGATCCCGCACTGGCAAAACCAAAAGCAACCCGTAACATTTTGCTTATTTTGGGTATTATACTACTATTCTGCTATGCAATTTTCACGAGAATCCCTAGAAAAACTGTGGGATGAGACAACACCAAAACTCTTTGGCTATCTTGTAAACACTCTCCACGACAAGGCGCTTGCAGAAGATATTTTTCAGAGTACCTGGACAAAAACTCTGGATGCGCTTCCCCTCTATCAGGATCGGGGTATTCCTTTTAGTGCGTGGCTGTTTGCGATCGCTCGAAATGAATGCAAGCTGTATTGGCGAAAAGGAAATCACGAAGTAGTTTTTGATGCACAGGAACACGATGTGGCTACAGAGCCTGCGGGACAAGACTCGTTGCTCGCTGAACAAATTATGAGTCGACTTCCCGAAGACGATCGTGAACTTCTGCGTCTCCGCTACATCGCCGATCTCCCCATGAATGACATCGCAAAAATTTTACAAACTAACTCCGTTGCTGTGCGCGTTCGGATCCACCGCGCACTGAAACGGGCACATCAACATGTCTAATATCAATAATCTACTCACCAATTGGGGTAAATCCCAACGCCAAGCTCCGCACAATAACGAAGTGCTTAAAAATGCAATTTTACAACAAGCACCCGAACTGAGCGGTTCAACCGCTCAACGACGCTTGCCATGGCTCTCATTTGCACTCGCTGGATTTGCAGTTTTGGTTCTTATCTTTCAGCCCGTCTTTGAGGAGCCGGAAGCGACCATGCTTGCGGTCCGTACACAAAAATCTGCGAACGAAAGTGTTGCAAAACCTCAATACGACCGAAGTTTATCTTATCCTGCCTATACCAACGAGATTCCTATTACTGATGATCGTGAGTTTCTCAAAATGAACTACCGAACGGATATCCGTACGAGAAATGTGAGTGAGATGAGTCGGCGTATACAAACGATCATCCATGGACATGATGGACGTATTGACTCACTGCAGGTTTCTCCGAAGAACGCCCAAATACAATTTGCCATTCCTGCTAACAAGTTTGAAGTATTTCGATCTGAAATTGAATCACTAACCAAAGGAAAACTCATTTCGGTAAACATCAACGCACAGAACTTGCTGACCCAAAAACAGCAGATTGAGAGTCAACCACAAACCTATGAACGTGACGCGATCGATCGAACATTTATGGGTAACATTGCCACGGTGAACGGCACAATCAATCTCCGATTCGTCAGTATCTGGGAAGTCCTGGAGCTCTATGTGGGTCCGTATTGGTTGCCGATACTTCTGGGTATAGCAGCAGTTCTGACCTATCTCAACCGAGCTCGAACTTCTCGTATAGTATTGCCTGTCTAGGTACGCCAAGACTCGTGAGCATTTCGATCACCGCTTTCATCATAGGGGGTGGACCGCACAAGTACACAAAACGCCGTGCCACATCCGGCACGGCAGATTTGATGATTTCCGGCGTGAGACGGTCAGTAAAATAATCTACCTTACCGATGACATCGAGTTCGTCTTTCAGCGCAAAATCCTGATCACTCCGCGCAGTGTAGATAAATTTCGCATCATGGAATTTTTCAAAAAGGGCACGAAGTGGAGTCACACCGATCCCGCCGGCAATAAATAGCACGGGCTTATTCCCCGCCCGATCGATCATAAAACGTCCCAGCGGCCCCTCTATCAATACTCGTGTACCAATGGGGAGATTGGGAAGTTTGGAAGTATAATCCCCGACTGCCTTGGGTGTGATTCGCAGCGGCAGACCACTTACTGTGAATGGATGAGCCTCATACCAGAAATCAGGTGCCAAAAATCGTACGATGATAAATTGTCCAGGTTGCACGTTGAGGTTGCCAGAAATATATATCGAAATGACGTCGTGCGTCTCGCGCTCTATCTTTGTAACTCGACATTGTTGGCGTAGAGAAATAATAGTAGGTTTTGCAAATCGATAGTAAAGTACACTAGCCAAGACAAAATAAAATAACGCTTGCCAATAGAGCCGCACGGATGGGTTTTGCAAATCAGACCCGTTGAAAAGCTGATGCCAGAACACCAAAAGAATTGCTCCGTAGAGTAAAAAATGAATCAGATACCATACCTGATACGGCAATCGCCTACGCACGACGGAAAACGAGATCGGCACGATGATCAAAAACATTCCGTATCCTATCAATGCAAAAGTAATGCCACGCAAGGAAAGAATGAGCGGGAGACTTCCGTAGCCAATGAGCATGAGTATCGGATGTACACCAAGCAAACCCCAAGCGACAAGGCCGTTTTTGTGATGGAGTCGGGAAAGCACGTCGTGTCCCCAGACTTTCTCAATCCACTCGATTCGCCCGATGAGGAACAACTGCCAGAGAATCAGATAGAATGCCAAAAGGCCGAACAGTCTGCCGATTGATACAAAAAGATTTGAGTGATCACCATTCACCCAAATCACAACAATGGCAATGAGATTACCGAGAAAAAGGAATGGAGCGAGTATACGCATAGATCCATTTCATACCTATTTTTTCTTGTCCGAATTCTGCAGTTTTTCACGCAATTCTTTAATCCTTTTCAAAAGCTCCTCTCGGGAAAGAGTTTTTGGAATTGTTGCATCCTTTGGCACCTCTTTTTCCAGATTTTCGCCCGACTGCCAATCCTTTGCACTACCAGGCCGTACTGGACGGATATATTCTTTTTCAGCTGATTCGGGTGATCTTTTCATTCCCCTACCCTAGCCTATTTGGCCACTTGGCGTCCAGTCCCCACATCCGGCCGGCGCGAAGGCCGGCAAGAAGCAATAGTGCAAACAGGTAGATAATGTGTTCGTCTACGATATATGAGTGCGTATTGGGATACGGAAAATCGAGAATTGGGAAATAGTACAAAAGCATCAGCACCGCTCCCAGGACTCCCGAGAGTCTAACACCGAGACCAAGGATCAAAGAAAGCCCAATCAGTGTCAATCCCCACTCGTTGACGAGGTTAGTGAGAGGCAATATTCCTGGACTGGCGAACCAGTGAAACAGACCCGTAAAAGTCTTGGCTCCCTGGAGATATCCGGCTGCCGACCACTCCGGATTCAATACCTTTGTAATCCCCGCGTAGAAAAACAACCACCCCGTCGACACTCGCAACAGAAATATAAAAAGTTTTGTATTCATACTATTTATTATAATACTCTTTTGCGAAGCAATAAAGCGTTGATAGCCACAATAACAGTGGATAACGACATGAGAATTGCGGCTACGGCCGGAACGAGGATTACACCTTTCCATGCCAGTGCGCCAGCGGCAAGAGGCAGAGCTACAATGTTGTATCCTGCCGCCCACCAGAGGTTTTGGATCATCTTTGAGTATGTCAGGCGCGAGAGGTGAATGATTTTAGCAATATCTCGTGGATCAGAGCGCATCAAGATGATGCCCGCAGACTCAATCGCCACATTCGTGCCCGCCCCAATGGCAATGCCGACATCGGCTTGAGTGAGTGCCGGCGCATCGTTAATACCGTCGCCCACGAAAGCAATGCTTTTGTGGGAATTTTCAATTTTCAATTTCCAATTTTCAATAATTTTCGACTTATCTCCTGGCATAACTCGGGCGAAATATTCATCGATACCAAGTTCGTCGCTCACTTTTTTTGCCACTTCTTCAGAATCGCCAGTAATCATGGCGAGTTTCAATCCCATTTCCTTGAGCTTCGCAAGCGCTTCCTTTGCTTCCGGACGAACCTTGTCTGCGACTTGTATCGTACCAACTTTCTTCCCATCCATCTCTACTATAATATCCGCCCCTCCGCGATGACCCACGAAAACTATCTTTCCATTCACTTCTGCTTCTCCGCCAACTCCGGGAATGCGTTTAAAGTTTTTTGATTCCTTGATTGTTAGATTACGCTTTTTTGCTTCAGCAACAATCCCAAGAGCAATCGGATGCTCGGAATGTGCATCCACTGATGCGGCAAGCGCGAGCGCTTCATCGGAAGAAAATGACGTGACGCCAAAGGTGCCCTCTGTAAGTGTGCCGGTCTTATCAAACAAAACGACATCAATATTTCGCGCCGCTTCGAGTGCCAGGCGTTGCTTTACGAGAAATCCGTTCCGCGCCGCCATCGTCGTGGAAATAGATGCAACAAGTGGAACGGCCAAGCCAAGTGCATGAGGACAGGCAATGACAAGCACTGCTACGACAAACGACATTACAGTCGCCACCGTGGCACCTGCACTTGCCCAGGCAATCGCAGTGATGATAGCGGCGAGCACGGCAATGACAGTGAGGTAGAGTGCGGCTTTGTCGGAGAGCATCTGCAAGCGCGACTTACTTGCCTGTGCTTCGCGGACTAATCGCATGACACCGGCCAAAAACGTACGCTCCCCCACTTCGGTCACTTTCATCCTGAAGGCACCATCTCCATTGATCGTTCCTGCAATGACGTTTGATCCGGTGGATTTTGCTACAGGAGCAGACTCACCAGTGATCATCGCTTCGTTTACCTCTGACTCGCCCTCGACAACAACGCCATCAGCAGGGACTCGGCCGCCAGGTTTTACGGTGACTATATCGCCCACGTTTACCTTTTCATCGGGCATTAACTTCGAAAGTTCCTTGAGGGCACCTTGCGCCCCACTCACCGCTCGCATTTCAATCCAGTGGCCCAGGAGCATAATAGTAATGAGTGTGGTTAGTTCCCAGTAAAGAGGCATCTCTCCCGACCCACTCCAGGTGACGTAAACGCTATAGCTATATGCCGAAATAACAGCCAAGGCGATGAGTGTCATCATGCCTGGCAATTTTGCCCTGATCTCACGATATGCGCTTGCCAAAAACACCCAGCCGGCATACCAAAAGACCACTGATCCCAGCAAAGCTGTGATCAAAATTTCCAATTTCCAATTTCCAATTTCCAATGAAAGGAAGCCAAAATCAAAAAAGTGCGTCAAAACAATCGGCACAGTCAACACCAAACTAATCCAGAATTTCTTCAAAAAATCCTCCGTGTGGTGCCACTCGTGTTTATTGTGATTTTGGTGTTTGTGATTTGTTTCGGATTTAGGATTTAGTGCTTCGGATTTGGCCTTGACAAGGCTCATTCCGCATTCCGGGCACATTCCCGGCTTGTCTTGTTTAATATTCGGATGCATCGGGCAGATGTAGGTCATGGTAGTTTAGATAATATTTTCTTCTTCATCTTGGCCACCTGCTGCTCGTTGAAGTCGAGTTCCGGCACGCGGTGGGTTTGATTGAGGAGTATGTGAAATTCTTTATCATGCGTTTCTAATTTACATTCCTTCACGAGCTCTGCATACGCCTTCCAGTCGCACTCCGGAGAAAATGCCAAACTTAAGATATCCAGTTCATCTTTTCGTCCTTTTGCGCTCCCGCGCCTTTCAAGCCAGGCATGCAGTTTGAGCAGGAGAAGTAATTCCAATGGCGGTACCAGGAAACCTTCCCGGTCTTGAGCGCGCCGGACAATTGTCTCGGCCGGAATGCCAAGCTCGGAATAGTGCGCCACGTACACGTCAACATCGAACTCGCCGGTCTTGATTTCGTACTTTTTCAGGCGATCGTTTTTGCGAACTTCATACGTTTCCCCCAATCGTCCCAGCTCGCCATATTCAACGATAATGTCGATATCCTTTGATTTCAGCGATCGTGTGTAGAGGAAAACTGCCCAGCCGCCAATGAGAACAAAACGATATTGCGCCCGCAATGTTTGCAGAAACTGGAAACTTTTTTCGGTAATGATGTTGTGATAAAACTCCGGCATAGGTTTAAGTAAATAATTTCGTTTTGAGGGCGTTTAAAAACTCCTTGGCATACCACTCTTTGGCATTCCACAGGTCGGCGAAAGTCTGGACATCCGGACTCGTCGAACCAAAATCGCGCAGGGTCTGATCAGCTTTGAGAACAATGACATTAGCGTATCCTTCCTGCGGAGGAAATCGCTGCCGTATCTCCTCGGTGCCAGCGTACACATATACTTTGTCATAATCGGCCGGGGCATCGCCATATTTCAAACGGTATGCGCTGTAGCAGGCAAACACGGCCTCCGACGGCATCATGCCTTCGATTTCGCGCGGTGATAGATCCGTGTGTGTGGTGTAGAGCGTTTCTTTCTCAAGATTCCTTTCCGTTGCCCAGAGGTAAAGAAGTTTTTCCCCGTCAACGACGGTAAAGTTTCTGCCATCAACACGGATAGCACCGGATTGCCGCGGGAGTTTCAGGGCATTGAAAACGGTACTTAAAGAAATCCCAAACGTTTGGGCGAGGTCCTTTTGAGTAAGGGTAGTATTCTTTTTTGTTAGCGCCTGGTGCAAAATCTCGCGCCAGACTATCTCTTTTTTGGTCATATTTCGCTATGTTTCGATTTTATACCCTATAAATATACGTCTTTTCTATACTATTCGAAACAGGGATATTTGTCAACCTTTCACTACTTCACTCTCCACTGCGTGTTGGATGATTTTCAGGTTGCAGGTGTGGTGTTCTTTGCACCAGGCTTCGCACTTTTCGGCCCATTGTTTTTCGGCGTACTGCATCCCGCAATCTCCGCAGGAGTGGGTTGCGTGGTCATCAACATTGCAGGTTTCACACATGGTGTTTTTGTTAATAATTAATACCAACTTTCATACCAGCTCCGCATCTGATCGATCTCGCGGGTTTGGGCAGAGATGATATCGGCACCAAGCTTTTTCATTTCGGGACGCTCGGTGGAACCAATCAGCATGGAAGCCATCATCACGGCCATTTGGTGATGTGGGATCATTTCACGAATAAAGTCGCGATCAAAGTCCGTTGACGTTTCAAGATTAGAGAAATCAGCATCTCCAGACATCATACCCCCATGCATCTGGCCATGACCCATCATGCCTGTGTTTGTTGCTGGGACTTCCTGACCATACCAGTCCCGGTACCACTCGCGCATCTGATTGTTCTCTGTGGTCTGTGCTTCGATGATCGCGCTTGCGAGGTTTTTGATCTCCGGTCGCTTCGCGCGCGTCAACGCAAGCTCTGCCATGGTGATGGCATCATCATGGTGCGGAATCATCTGCTCTATAAAGTGGCGATCAATGCTATTCATATTGCTTGACCCCATCATGCCATTCCATGAGTCCGATCGAATCCCCTCCCATACAAAACCCCCTATGATTACTCCCACAATCAGCGCAATAATAATTTGTTTGTTCATGGAATGTAAATTATTAAATGACCTCTCCATGCTTTTCAAGCATCATATGATGGATTGCTCCTATCTGACCCCAGATTGCGATAAGGAATAGGACGCCGGAACAAAGCAAGGCGTCTATTTTTGTTATACCAAATACGAGATTATCTCCTCCGCCAAAAACTGCACCTAGAAATGTAATGACTCCGATGGTACCTACGATGACACTGGCAACATGCATTAATTTTGATGGTTTCATATTTTGTGAATTAGTTAATCGATTAACCTAACCGACGTATTTTTCAGGATTATTGTCAAAATGCTCTTTACAAGATGCCGAACAAAAGTAGTATGTTTCTCCTTTATAGTCACTTGCATGCTTGGCCTCCGCAGGATCAATTTCCATCCCGCAGACTGGATCAATTTTTTTCATTCTTTTATGACGTTATAGAGCGAGGCAAATAGCCACACAGCTACAAGCGCGATAATATTCCAGATCACCAATCCCGAAATAAACGTTCCGAATCCCATTACATTTTGTCCCATGTTGATATCGGTGTGCAACGACCAACGCATGAATCCTTCTCGGATACCGCCAAACATCGCCACGCCCACATAGCAAACGACGTACACAATACTCATCCATGCGACGCTCACTTTTAGCAAACGTTTTGTGTTTATCATAACAGTTTGATTTATTTTTTCTTTGAAAGCTTGTACAACTTCAAAATTTCCCCTATCGCCTTTTCGTGCTTCCCGCCGCGCATTTGCTCGACCACATGGGAAGACAGATGCCCTTCAAGCACCGCATCTTCCACGCCGGAAAGCGCAGACTTTACCGCAAGCGATTGGGTAATCACATCAACACAGTAGGCATCATCCTGTACCATCTTCTGCAGTCCCCGCACCTGTCCCTCGATAATCTTGAGTCGCCTAATAAGTCTTGGTTTGTTGTGAGTATGTGTCATATGCTCCAGTATACCCCCTAGGGGTATACACCGTCAAGAGTGCCTGCAGTCGGCATGTATTCCCATGCTTGAGCAATCCCTCATACGATGCTCTGTTTGTTTCATTAATCCTCTTAAAAATTCTCCGTTTCGTCCCCGTCCGTAGCACCCGATGATCCATAAAATGCACCCAACCAAGAAAATCTACGCCCGAGGCGACCGTTTTGATGAAGCATTTGTCAGGATGAAGCTGGAGCTTGAGATTGTTTTGAAGAAAATCTCTCATCTGTGCCAATTGTACATTTAGGACCGGCCGGTCTAGATTGAGCAACACAAAGTCATCGGCATAACGGATATAATACTTGATCATTAACTTGTGTTTTACATACTTATCAAACTCGTTCATGTAGATATTCACTAAGAGCTGGGAAGTGAGATTACCGAGGGGAAGGCCAGGAGTATGGCTGTCGATGACTTGTCCCAAAAGCCAATGTGATTCCGTATCTTCCATATGGCGGATAAGAATGCACTTCAAGATTTCGTGGTCGATATTGGCAAAGAACTTTCTGATATCACACTTGAGAACCCAGGCGGTTTTGGTGTGGTTTTTTGAGACTTGGTAGGAAAACTGGCGGAATCTATTGAGTGCTCTGTGCGTCCCCTTGCCTACTTGGCAAGAGAAGGAGTCAGCGATGAATTTTTTAGAGAAATACGGATACAAGATGCGGTATATAGCGTGATGCAATAGTCTATCACGTACCGTTGCTTTATGGATATCCCGAGGCTTGGGGTCGTTTATTTTGAAGGCTTGATATTTGCCGTGGACGTAGGTATGATCTTTGAGGTCGTGGTGAAGAGCGAGAATATTGCCTGCAAGATTCATGGAAAATTCCCGAATATCTTTTTTGTGTTTCTTGCCCTGCACAAACTCCTCCCACGCGAAAAAGAGATTTTCAACGCTGATTATATCTTGAAACGTATGACTGAATCCGGATTTCATAACCATATAAGCCCCCTGTATCCTCTTTGTAGTCTTCTGCAGATTTGAGAAAATGA